>Ga0153954_1000255_pt1 | contig 46596 bp, 38 predicted proteins | sample TSFL038MetaG_FD_102277 | JGI IMG/M metagenome (GOLD analysis project Ga0153954, IMG submission 102277) | Attine ant fungus gardens microbial communities from Florida, USA - TSFL038 MetaG | ecosystem: Host-associated > Fungi > Mycelium > Unclassified | place: USA: Florida, Wekiwa Springs State...
CACGATCTTCCTGACCATGGAGGAACCGACTGTCGCCTATGGCGTCGTCGCACTGTGGGAAAAAAGGGGACATTCTGATATACAGAGCTATATCAGAATGTCCCCTTTTTCTGACCCAGAGCTATATCAGAATGTCCCCTTTTTCTGACCCAGAGCTATATCAGAATGTCCCCTTTTTCTGACCCTTTTTCTGACCTTCATCCTCATCAATGGGGGTTCGAGGAGCGGTAAAGAGGTGGTCGCCTTCGCGGTCAAGAAACAGAAGTTAGGGACACTGGTCGGGCAGAGGTCGGCCGGTGCTGTGCTGGGCGGCACCCCGTTCTTGCTCGGGGATAGGTCGCTTTTGCTGCTCGCCGCCGCCGACGCCCTCGTCGACGGGGAACGCCTGGAGGGACGTGGGGGCGAGCCTGAGGGAAAAAAGGGGACATTCTGATATACAGAGCTATATCAGAATGTCCCCTTTTTCTGACCCTCGCAGAAGCCGTCCGCCCTGAGGATGCACCCGTCGTACTCGACGAAATCCGGCCAGAGAAGTTCGGTGTAGGCGATCAGGTGGTCGTAGCGGCCCATGAGGCCGATCCACCGGACTGGATCAATCGGACGGCCGTGGTCCCAAGTCAAGGTCTCGGGCATCAGCGAGGCCAAGGCCACATCGCTCAGCCGTTGTGGCATCGGGGTGTTCGTCCCTTCGAATCCATTGAGATCAGACGTCTCAAACAGCCTGACATATTAACCGCTTGCCGTACACCACTCGTCTCCTCGTTGCACGCCGGACACACGGCCTTTCACGCTTCCACTCTGCCATGATGAGCTCTCCCTCCTTCACCTCAATACAAGAGCACGTCATGACACCGTTGAGACGCCGAATGATCGACGATATGAGGCTCAAGAACCTCGGGATTACGACCATCAGCGCCTACCTCGCGCGAGGGAACATAGGTGGCCGGGACGAGTCATCAAGGCCCCGGCCACCTTAGGTTGTTCTCGACATCAAAAGATCGCTTGCGCGATCATCTCTCAGAGGATCCGGAGGCGGCCCGCGATTTCATCGGCAGGTCGTGGATCGTCGCTGAGACGGTTCCGCCAGGCCCCACGACGCTGACCTCGGTTCCTTCGCGGGCTTGGGTGGCCCGGATGTAGCCTAAGGCGATGGGAGATCCCGTCGACGGTGAGAGGGCCGAGGAGGTGATCGCGCCGACTTTCTTGCTGTCGATCTGGATTTCCGAACCTTCGGGGACGGGTTCGGTGGCGTCGCCGAATCGTAGCCCCTTCAGGCATTTGTTGACATGTCCGAGAGCGTCGATCCGCGCGACGGTTTCCTGGCCCAGGTAGCAGCCTTTGACGAAGCTGATCGCTCGGGAATCACGACCGAGTTCTTGCGGGAGGTTGTCGGCCGTGACGTCGCGTCCGAAGACCGGGGTCCCGGCTTCGATCCTTAATCCCTCAGCAATCTCGGGCGGAACGTCGACGAGGCCCAGTTCCGCGCCCTGCTCGCGAAGCCGGGAGGTAACCGCATCGGCATCGGCTGCCGCCCCGATCAGGGAGAAACCGGGCAGACCGGTCGGCGACTCGCGCACGACCCGGACCAGGCGGTCACCGATCCGAGTCAGCCGATGGTTCCCTTCCCTTGCGGGCGGCACCTGGGCGCCCGCCCGACGCAAGGCTTCCTCGGCCTTGGGGCCGAAGAGGTGGAGTTCAAACGTCTCACCCGAGATGTCGGCAAGATCCACTTCGTCGAACACGCCGTACTTTCGCAGGTGTGGAAGCAGAGGAGTCAAGCTGCCGGGATCGGTCCGAAGCAGCATCCTCTCTTCTTCGGCGAGCAGACTGATGTAGCCAAGCGTCTTCCCTTGAAGGCTGGTCACGAACGCCTCTTGCCCTTGGCCAGGGGACAAGCGCTTCACGTCGTTCGTCGTGACATTGTGGAGATACTTCACGCGGTCGGCTCCTGAGACCGCGAGTCGTCCTCGCGTCGAGCGATCCCAGATTCCCAGGCCGGTCAACAATGCGTGGTAAGTAGCGGTATCCGTCAACATGGTTGGGCCTTGCCCCTCGACCGGAAGGAACTGTCAAGATTCATCGGCGACGTCGGCCTGCACTTGGTCCGCAAAACTCACGAAGAGGCAGGACGGGCTCGAAGTCACGAGGCGTCGAGCCTCTTCGGCCCGATCGAGAACGATCATCGACAGGTCTTCGGCGACCTCACGGTCGAGTGCGCTGAGTAGATAGACGTCTGCCCAGGCCAACGCTCGTGCCAGTTGCAGCGCGGCGGGATAGTCCGGGGCGGCCTCGCGTCCTCGGAGCGCCGAGGGGCCGGTCCGGGGGTCGCCGACCTCAATCAGCCGTTGCAAGGCAGGGCCGATCACTCCCTCCGCCCGCGAAAGAGCCACGATCTTTCCACCTCGCTGCACCAAACGAGTCGCCGTGGCCAACCCCACCGCCAGGCGATCGAGATCGGTCGCTTGGCCGGGACGACCGATCCCCACCACGACCAAATCCGCGCGAGCCGGAGCGAGAAAGCGCCAGGCGGCATCCACGGCTCGTGCTCCTTGCTCACGTACCGAGGATTCGAGCCCGGCGACGACCTCGACCGCCCCGCTCGCCCCCGCCACAACCCCGAGATGGAATTGGCTGCCCAGGAGCCAGCTAACTTCGGCCGATTCCGTCAACCCGGGCGATGGCCGATCGGGCTTCGGGATTGCGTCGTTCACCTGCGCTCGATACCGCTCGATCGCCTCGGCGTCGCTCAGCCCAGGGGAGAGCGTGCTCCAAGGACCGCGATACCCCAAGGCCCGATCGTAACCGAGGCGGCCGATCGGCAAGACAAAATCGGCGTCGGTCAAGAGCCGGTTGAGGTAGACGCGGCGTCCATCGGCGGTGCTCGCTAAATAAGCGAGTCCTGCGCGGTCGTCCCGATCGTGAGCCACCAGCGCGATCCCCTCGGGCATCGCCGAGACGAGACGCGGTTTCGCCTCCGGAGGTACCAAGACGGTGATCCCCTCGGGCTCAACTCCTGCCTCTTGAAGGATCCGGCAGGTAACCTCGAGGACCGTCTTCACCTCGGGCACCTCGTCGTCGAGCGCGATCAAGACATGATCGCCGGGTACGACGGCCAGCCTCAAGGCGGGATAATCTCGAGGGGTTTCGAGCGCTTCGAGGAGACGCTGCCGGAAGTCGGGGATTGAGAGCCCCGACGGACCTCGCCAATCGGCGATCACCCTGTCGTCCGGAACCTCCAGGTCCAGTCGCTCATCCTGAAAATTGACTGAGACCCGCATGACGATGATCGCCACCTTCCGTGCCTGAGGTTTTCGATGAATGGGGTCCACGTTCGACCCACCGGATGCGCTCATAATAGGCCCTGGTTCGCGCGCGGGTCAAGTTTCGTCGTGGTCTTGCGACGGTTGACCACCGCGTTCCATTACTTCATAATCATGACAACTGTCATCTCAATTCGTGATGGCCGTAGGTCGCTTGGAGACGGCCAGGGTCGCTTCAACCCCGAGGCTGGGGGAAGGGTAAGGTTTCTTGAACCTCCTTGAACGCACGCGGAGGCTGTTGCAAGGGTTCACGCCGACTCCGCTTGCGAAGGTCCAGTATTACAACGTCAGTTGTCCCGAAGGGCATCGCCTTCGCGGGGAACGGACCGAGGGCTACCAGGCACTCCGGTGTCCAACCTGCGGAGCCGGAATCTTCGTCTTGCCCCGCAGTCCGTTGCCGGCCCCGACCCTTGCGGCGAACGACCGCCGAGTTGTTCCCAAAGCCGAGCCGGTTTTTGCGCCGACCTTTGACGAAGGGCCCGTCACACTCAACGACCCGCCCCCCGCGTCCGAACTCGTCGACGTCGAACAGATCGGCGAGATCGAATGGCTCGATGAGCCACAGGCGCAAGGTGAGGGGAAGGCTGCGAACGTCACCGAGGTCCACCCGGTCCCTCCCGAGGCCGAACCCCAAGCCGAGGCACGTCCCCAGGCTCCCGAGCGTCGGGCCAAAGCGGCGACGAAATCGGCGAAGCGCCCCTCGGCGTCCGAACCGGCTCAAGTAACGACGCCAAGACCTCGTGCGGCCGCAACTCGCCCCGCGGCCACGACACGTGCGCCCCGTGAGGAAGCCAGAGAGCTGGTTGAGATTTCTTCCTCGCGTTCCGAGCGGCTCAAGCAATGGGCCTCGGAACATCGCATGCCGTTGCTCCTGGTATCGGTCGTCCTCATCGTTCTGAGCACAATTGGCTACCGCGTCGGCCGGTCGAGATTCCAGGAGCTCCCTCGGATCGCCGAGCAGGGGCGTGAGCAAGGGCTACCGGCGCTCGACACCGGAAAATTCGACACCGCGCAGCAATTCTTGTCCGAGGCCAGCCGAGCAGTCGACACCCTCGGGGGTCAAGTGGAAGGAGCCGAGGAAATCCGCCAGGGAGCCCGCGAGGCCGCGATTTTCACAAACCTGGTCCCGGATTCTCTGGAGGCGATCCTCGCCGACGCCTCGGCCGACCCCAAAGAGCGCGACTCCCGGTTCGGAACGCTTTATCGAGGGCGCTCGATCATCATCGACGCCAATATCGTGGCGACCCCCGATGACAAGGGGAACGGCCGCTTCGAACTCGACTATCGGATCGTTCCTGTCACCGAGGGGTCGAAACGGGTCGGCCGGCTCGACCTGTCCCAGTTCCGGCTCTTCGAAGACTCTACCCGCAAAGTCGGCGACCACGTGATCTTCGGAGCCCGCCTGAGTTCCTTGACCCTGGACAGTGAAAGCGGCGACTGGCTCTTCGGTCTCGCCCCCGAGAGCGGTGTCTACATGACTCACTACAAGGCACTCGAATCGTTCGGCTGGCCCTCGGGAACCGAGGTCGTGGAGGAAGCTCGATGATCCGGCCCCTTGCGATGACCGTCGGGCTGCTCGGTCTCCTCGCCGCGTCCTCCGTCGCCCAGGGAGAGGCCGTGGTCGTTGAGCCTACCGACCTGACCAAACGCGCCGACCTCATCGGGCGCGAGGTCGTGGTCGATGACCGGGTGGCCCGCTTTCAGCTCCATCCGGGCCGAGGGTTCGACGAGATCTGGCTCAAACGGGCTGCGATGCCATTTCGACTTCCTCCCAAGCTTCGCTTCGCACAGTCCCCGAATGCCACCGCCGTTCGTCTACGCGGGATCCTCAAGCGCGAAGAGGACCTTTGGGCCTGCGACGTGACGGCCGTCGAACTCATGCCCAAGGATCTCGAGCGACTGAACCAAGGCGTCGCGGTACTCTCCCCCAACGACTTCGAACGCCGCACCGCATGGGCAAACTGGGCCGAGAAGCGCGGCACCGCCTTCGAGGATAAAGACCTGATCACGCGGGGGCGGGCTCTGCTGCAAGAGGCGATCCGCATCGAAGCCGAACGACCCACGGCCGATCCCGGAAAACTCTGGCTGGAATTGGCTCGACGCGCCCGCAGCCGAGAAATCCCCGAACCCGAGCCCTCCGCACTGGGCCATCGTGCCTGTCGTCGCCTCCTCAGCGACGCGAAGACGGTGGAGGAGCTCAAGTCGCTCCGGTCCAACGTCGATGAGATCTTTCCCAAGGCGTCCCTACCGAATTCCGCCCAGAACAACGTGGACCTGAGCCGCTGGGAAGCTTCTTACGCGCAGAATCCGGCGGAGGGCTACCGTGCGGCCCCAACCGCGGCGCGTACGGCCCTCGATCATCGACTCTGGGCCGATGTGACTCAGGAGCTTCTGATCCGGCAAGCCGCCGCCGAACCGAAGGAGGCTCTGTCCCTCGCCGAGGAGGCGGCCAACCAGCTCCCCGATCGCCCTACCGTCGCCGAACAACTGCTCGAGCTCGGGATCAAGGACGCGGTGCGTGGTCTCGGGTCGCTTCGACTGAGCGAGGTCGAATCGCTCGCGAAACTGTATCGGGAACGGCTCCGACAACCGGAACGCGCTCAAGCACTCTTGCGTGACTGGCTCAATGACCAGCGAAACCACCGCCTCAGCCCCACCGACGCTGAAGGTCGGGTCGGTTTGGCGAACCAGTACGAGACTCTGATTGGTGATCGATCGACGGCCATCGAGCTCTTGCAAGCCGCCTGGAAGATCGATCCCCAGTCGAGCGAGATCGCCGACGCCTTCCGCCGTCGCGGGTTCCGTAAGGTCAACGACGAGTGGGTCGAGAATCCGCGTGACGCCTCGGCGACACGGACCAACCCCGTCGAAGAGCGTTTGACTACCGCCGTCCCCAAGCGACAGCCCCTCAAAGGAAAGACCGCGCAGGAGGTCCGCACGCTACTCGGCAAACCCAACCGAATCACCTTCTCCGCGTCTCAAGGACAACTGATCGAGCAGTGGATCTACTCGTCCGGAAATTTGAATCAATACGTTAACTTCGTCCGCACAGGGTCGGACCTGCTGCCGACCGTGATCAGCCACGCGACCCTCTCACGCTCCTCCACAAATTCCCGCCCCTAATCTTCCTCGATCTCGCCCGCCGCCGTCGTCATCGTAGCTCGACGGCCCGTTCAGAAATCCGACTGTCACCCTGAATTCATTGGGAACTTTTCGGCCAGCAAATTGTCCAATTTGCAGACAGGAGCGTCCCGAGGTCCGCTTTGACCCCGTACAGGTGTGCTTGAAGAGGCAGCCGTAAAGTCGAGAACCTCGGGGACATCATTCGTGGCTGAAATTGAGCACTTTACTGGAGAAACTCCTGGGTCTATCCGATCGAAAACGCAGCAGGATTAAGGAACGAAAAAAACCTTCGTTTTTGGCAAACCTTCGTCCTGGTTCGACGTAATATCCTGAGGATCGTCAAAAAAACGGTAGTGCTCTTGCCCATGGCGCATAATGTGCTAGGTAGAGGTGACGCAAGCCACCCGAATTTGACGATCTCTATCTGAGGTGGTTGTAACTCCACCAAGACCTTTGGGGGTGTTGGTGACGACCCGGTCAATCATTATTTGATCCCGGATCTTAACAGAAGGGTGACTATCCAAACGACTGGGTTTGTCACAGCGCTTTCGCAAACCGCGGGTCCGTCGGTCCGATCTCGGGAACCGTTGATCCGCTTCGACGTACACCTGGAGGTGTAACATGGCCCGCCAAGACGCCTTATTTCGACTTCGCTCGCGGCTCGTTGCTCGCCGCGATGCGCTCCGCAAGGCCCTCAATGGAGACATGGATAGTTTCCGAGAGTTTGCCAAACTGAATGTCGTCGGCGATAATGTCGACGCTGCTGTCGATACGGCCAATGATGAAATCTCGTCGCAGCTTGTCGAGATCGAAAGCCGTGAGTTGGGTCAGATCGAACATGCTCTGCAACGAATCGACGAGGGAGCCTACGGCAAGTGCGAATATTGCGGCAATAAAATCGCCGCAGCTCGTTTGAATGCACTCCCCTACACCAATTCTTGCATCGACTGCCAGCGCGAGAACGAGCGGAATGGCCAAGCCTTCGGTTCGGGTGCCGACGATCATCGCTGGGCGAAGATCTACGACAAGCCGAGCGAAGACGCGGACAATGATTCCGACATTAATCTCAGCGACTTCGAAATGGACCTGAGCGAGTCGGGCCGCTAATCCCGACCCCGCAAAATCAAGCCATGGAATACGATCACTGAAAGGTCGCCGGATGCCCCCGGCGACCTTTTTTTTGTCACCTGTCGTCAAAAATTTCCCGCGAAAAAAATCTTAATGTCAAAATACGCCGTCTAGGCATCTAAGAGGCTATCCGGATATTGTTTGGCCGCGTGTGATTAGAAAAGATGGGTGGCCGGGGAGGAGCGCAGCGACGCCCCGGGGGCAGGCCTTGGCTTATCCCGGGGCGTCGCTGCGCTCCTCCCCGGCCACCCAAATCACGCATTCTTCCATCGAAATTCTCTTTCCGGATAGCCTCTAAAAAACGAATATTCAAGGCCAGGCCCCGATTTCTTGCCGTAGGGCAGGCCTTGACCTGCCAAGGCTGTTCGCTTGAAGCTTGGCAGGCCAAGGCCTGCCCTACGAAGAACTGCCTCTCAAAATGAGGCGAACAGACGTCGGAAATGAGGCGAGCGGTCGTCAGAACGAGGCAATGTGACCATGGCGGTCGCCATCGCTCCGCCCCTCAAAAGATTTCGACCCCAAAAAATTGTCCCTTCTTACTCCAGTTTCCTCACCGCCGAAGAAAAAGAGGAGCCTTCGGAAACCAGGATGACTGCGGATCCCGCCAAGTGTAAGGGAAGGTCGGGTTTTCAATGCGTTCATCGCAGGAGGGGCGGGGGAATAAGGAGGTTGTGCAATGGCCGAGACAGGGGGAGGTGGGGTGAAACGGATTCGGCTTCCTGGATTTCGTCAAGTTGGCAGAAATGCGGTTCGCTTTTCTTGGGCCACGTGATAGAATGAACCCGTTGAAAATATAGGAGGGTTATACCCTACCGGCTTGAGGCCGAGATCCTACCTCGCGAGCCACCTGCCCGTTGGTCTCTTTGCGCTGGCTCTATTTTCCGTATCCGGCTTGCTCCGGATCGGACCCCTTGGCGCGACAAGGCCGACTCACGCAAGCCGCGTCCGAATGAAAACGGACGACCGTTCGGGTTGTACCGTCCGCGCCGCAAGTCGGGGTTACAAGGAGCTGAGTTTGCAGACGACGACGAATGGGATCCAGGTTTCCGAAGGGTTCCAGAGCCTGGGTGTAAGTGCGACGACGTTGAAGGCATTGGCTCGCAGTGGTTTTCGCGAGCCGAGTCCGATTCAAAGCCAGATGATTGCCCCGGCCATTGCCGGCCGCGATTGTTTGGGCAACGCGCCGACGGGAACCGGCAAGACGGCCTCGTTCCTGATTCCGATCCTCGAGCGGATCGACGAGCGCGAGCGGCGACCGCAAGCCTTGATTCTTGCGCCGACACGTGAACTTGTGATTCAGATTTGCCGAGAGTTCGATAAGATCTCATTCGGTCGTCGGCTTCGTGCTGTGGCCGTAGTCGGCGGAGAATCAATCTATCGCCAGCAGCAGTTGCTCGGCGCCGGCTGCCAATTGGTCGTGGCAACGCCGGGTCGACTTATGGATCTGATGGCCCGACACGCCATTCGTCTCGATAAAGTGCGCATCGTTGTTCTCGACGAAGCCGACCAGATGCTTGACATCGGCTTTCGCCCCGCGGTCGAGACCATCCTCAAGGCGGTTCCCGAAACCCGACAGACGTTGCTACTGTCGGCGACCATGCCTCGCGAAGTGCGCGAGCTGGCGGGCACGTATCTTAAAGACCCGATCGATGTCCGCCTGATCCGAGACAACGAAGACGCCACGATCCCGGCCATCAAGCAGTCGTACATCATGGTGGCGGCCGAGCGTAAGTTCGAGCTCCTGGTGAAACTGCTCCGCCGTGAGCAACCGCCCCGCGCGATCATCTTCTGCCGAACCAAGCGAGGAGCCGACCGCGTAGGCACCTTGCTCCGGGCCGAGGGGATCACCGCCGATACGATGCATGGCAACCTGAGCCAGGCGCAGCGGAACCGCGTTCTTCAAGGGTTCCGAGGCGGCCGATTGACAACCCTCGTGGCCACCGACGTGGTCGGACGTGGGATCGACGTTCGAGGCGTTTCGCATGTCGTGAACTTCGACCTGCCCGAGGATCCGACCCACTACGTGCACCGCATCGGACGCACGGGACGGATGGGGGTCGACGGCGTCGCCTTCTCCCTCGTGCTCCCCGACCAAGGGAAGCTGCTCGACCAGATCGAGCGGAATATCTCGAGGGCGATCGAGCGCGACGAGGTCGAAGGGGTGCCGACCATGCCGAGGCCGGTCTTCCGGCCGCAATCGCGCCAGGGCTTCCGCCCGGGGCCCGGACGACCAGGACGCTATCCCAAGCGAGGCGGCCCGTCGCATCCGAGCGCCCGTCGACGCCGGGACCGCGAAACTCAGGGTGTCGGTCGGGCTTGATCAAAGCCCGGAAACTCACGCGTGGGGGATGGGTGCCTCGCCGCAGCCTATCCCCCTTTCCGTGAGCCCACTTTGTCAAATCTCAGCCAGGCGAGGGCCGGCCATACGAATGGCTGGCTCGACATCGCTGAAACGCGCAAAGTTCTCGGCAAATCTTCGCGCGAGTCGTTGTGCCTGGACGTCGTACTCGCCCGGGTCCGACCAGGCTCTACGCGGTTCGAGGATCGTGGCGGGAACACCGGGGCACTCGCTCGGGTGGTCCAGCCCGAAGATCGGATCGACGCCATGGGGAACTTCGTGCAAGCTCCCGTTGAGAATCGCGTCGACCAGGGTGCGCGTGTGGGAGAGCGCGATTCGACGGCCTCGGCCGATGCCGCCACCGGTCCAGCCGGTGTTGAGCAACCAAGCCGAAACCCGATGCTTCCGCATCTTCGCCCCGAGCAAATCGGCGTAGCGACTGGGCGGCAGCGTCATGAACGGCGCGCCGAAGCAGGTACTGAAGACCGCGCTGGGTTCGCTGCCAAGGTCCCGTTCCGTCCCCGCGACCTTCGCGGTGTACCCCGAGAGGAAGTGGTACATCGCCTGTTCGGGGGTGAGTCGAGAGACGGGAGGGAGGATCCCAAACGCGTCGCAGGTCAGGAAAATGATCTGGCTCGGGTGTGTTCCGCGTCCCTCGGGAACATGGTTCGGAATCGCTTCGAGCGGGTAAGCGGCGCGGGTGTTTTCCGTCAGTGAGGCGTTGGCGAAGTCGGGGATCCGCGTCAGAGGGTCGAGGATGACGTTCTCGAGCACGGTTCCAAACCGAATCGCGTCGTAAATCTCCGGTTCGTTCAACCGATCAAGACGGATGCATTTGGCATAGCATCCCCCTTCGAAGTTGAAGACCCCTTCGTCGCTCCACCCGTGTTCGTCGTCTCCGATCAGGGCCCGCATGGGGTCGGCTGAGAGCGTGGTCTTGCCGGTCCCCGAGAGGCCGAAAAAGAGAGCCACATCCCCGGCATCCCCCACATTCGCCGAGCAGTGCATCGAGAGCACGCCGCGCAACGGAAGCAGGTAGTTCAAGATCGAAAAGATCGATTTCTTGATCTCCCCTGCATATTCCGTCCCGCCAATCAACACCAGGCCACGTGCGAAATTGATGATGATGAAGACCTCGCTCCGGGTCCCATCCCGCTCGGGAACCGCAAGGAAGCCGGGCACCGCAATGATCGTAAATTCGGGAGAGTGCCGATCCAGTTCCTCCCCCGTCGGCCGGATGAAAAGCTGGCGCGAGAAGAGGGCGTGATAGGCACGTTCGCAGATCACCCGAATGGGGAGTCGGTAGGCAGGGTCAGCTCCTGCGAACAGGTTCTGAACCCAGACGTCGCGACCTTGGAGGTAGGCGTACACGCGCTGGAGCAAAAGGTCGAAGCGACTGGTATCGATGGGTTGATTGACATCTCCCCAGTCGATCTGTGCCGCGCTGTTCGGTTCGCGCACGATGAATTTGTCTTTGGGGGAGCGTCCCGTATATTTTCCGGTCTTGAAGACGAGCGCCCCCTGATCCGAGAATTCCCCTTCGCCCAGTCGAACCGCCTGTTCGACCAAGGTCGCCTGCAAGCCATTCCAGTATTGTTGCCCCAGCCCGCTCAGTCCCTGAGCTTCCAAAGTCAAGCGGCCTGAGGAATTCACCGAATTCGCATCACGAGAGGCTTTCATAGAGACTTTCATCGAGCTTGATCCGTCGGTTCGGTCGAGCCTCCGAGCACCCGCCTCATGAACGGGTATCTTTCCTTCGTATCACGGTCCGCCTTCGTTCGACAAGAGACCCAGACGGGGAATCCCCCCGGCGTTGTCCTCGGACATCGCATAAGATAGCCCTTAGGCGGGCACCTCCCACCAATCGTCACGGCAAGCATGGAAGGCCCTTGATCGGCACGAGCTACCGGTCGTCACATCGCTCAATGTGAGCGTCTTTGGTGCACAGTGCTCCCACTACGAGACGCAGAGGTCGGAGCCGCGTTTTGGCAAGGCCCACCGGAAAAGGCGATCGACCAGCCGTTCACCCAGGTCTTCACCGGGTTCCAGCGTTTCGGGAGCGTGTCCCGGTCGAACGAGATGAACCATATGTTGACCGGCGCGAAGGGTTTGCAGGTCGTTGGCCACCGTGACGTCAGCGCGATTGACGGCGCAGGCCGCCTCGGCTTCTCGGATGAGCTCGCCAGTGGTGACCCCGGACAGGAGTTTGAAACCCACAAGATAAACGTCGGGAGCCCAGTCGCGCACGGACCGGATCACCTTGGGGACATGCCGGCCTCGGATCAAGAGCGATGCGGCCTCAGAGTCAATCTTGCCCGGCGTCGGTTCGGGCTCGAAGTCGGACACGGCCATGGCGAGGATCGCCACATCGATTGACTGAGTTCGCAGTACTTGCCCGAGCGCAGCCGCATATTCGGCCACCGTCCCGACTTGGAGCGGAACCCGATGCAAGCGAGGAGCCACCTCACGATATTCCTCGCGAAGCTGCTCCAGGCGAAGGTGCTCGGCGCGCGGGTCCTCGGCGCACAGGTCAAAATGAGCGAGACGATCGAACGGGAGCAAGGCTGAGGGGGCGTGAATATGCCAGACCGAGGCCCCTCGCCTCAGACAGGCCTCGGAGATCGTCGCAGAGAAGCGGCCCGAGGACACATTTGTGATCGAGCGGACATCGTCAATCGGCGCGATCGTACCGCCGCCGGTCACCACCACGTTCATCCCGGCCGGCTCTCCTCTCTTGCGTGTTCCCACCCTGGCGGCTAGGTTGACCGTTGACCAAGGTTCAATCCTGGCCAAATCCGCCTTGTTCACGACTATCCCCACGAACCGCAAACCGATGCCGACCACCACCCCGCACGATCCGACCGCCCGTGAACTCTTCGACGAAATCGCGCGCTGGCCGATCTTCGATCCCCACTCTCATATCGATCCCCATCGACCCGCCGCTCGTAACTTCGACGAGGTGCTCGGCTACCACTACTATACCGAACTTGCCCACTCGGCAGGGATGCCGATCGAACGGGTCGCGGCCAACCTGGCCCCTAAGACCCGAACCCGTAACCTTGCCGAATTCCTCGATCGCATCGACAACACCGTCCAGTACTCCTGGCTGCTCGAAATCGCGCGGACATTCCACGACTTTCCTCACGACCGAATCACTCCCCAGAACATCGCCGAGCTTTACGACCGCGCCGAGCGCTCAAGCCACGGCGTCTCCTGGGATCGCGAGGTCTGGGCCAAAACCAACCTCGAGGCCGTTTTCCTCACCAACGAGTTCGACGACCCGCTCGAAGGTTGGGATACCCGGGCCTACGTCCCGTGCCTGCGGACCGACGACCTGGTCTTGAAGCTCCATGAACCGAGCACCCTCACGCGCTTGCGCAACGTCTCCGAAGTCGATGTTCAGGATCTCGCCTCGCTTCGACGCGCGATCGGCGTTGTTTTCGAGCGCTTCGTCAAACGGGGAGCGAGCGCCTGTGCGATCAGTCTGCCCCCCGATTTCGTCCCGTCGCGTGCGACCCCCAAGCGCGCGGTCACCCCGATCCGCCGCGCGATCCACCAGATGGATCTTCGTCCCGATGAGCACGACGAGATCCGCCGGGTCGTCTTCTGGATGTTATCCGAGTTCTGTGCGGATTACCGACTGCCGTTCGACCTGATGATCGGGCCGATCCGCAACATCTATCCTGGCGGTGTGGCGGGCGGGCGCGACCTCTTCGACAGGCGCGTGAGTCTTGCCGACTATCGAGAGTTGTTCAATCATTTCTCCAATGTCACGTTTCCGATCTCGACTCTTTCTCCCGACGCCGGCCCGGAGTTAGTCGCTTACGCTTGGATTTTTCCCAACGTCGTGCCCCTGGGCCACTGGTGGTATTCGAACATCCCGGCGTTCATCGCGAGCGATCTCCGAGCTCGGCTCCAGGCCGTCCCCAAAGTCAAGCAGGTCGGCTACTATTCCGACGCGTACAAGCTCGAATTCGTGCTGCCAAAATTCAACATGTACCGGCGCGTTCTCGCGGAAACGCTGGCCGAGGAAGCCGTGCGCGGCCAAGGTTGGTCGATGGAGCGGGCGCTCGAGTTGGCTCGGTTGGTACTTCTCGACAATCCGCGACGAATTTTCGGCCGTGCCGAAACGGAAGGCCATTCTCCAATTTGACCTGTAGCCGAACGCGGGTCATGATTCAGTAAGAGCGTGTCCGAGCCCGCGCACTGTCGCGATCCGGCCGGACCGGTTCCTACTTCGGGCCCCGGGGCTCGCAACGAGCCCCGTCCCCCAGGACTGGCACCCATGACTCGAACGCGTTTCAACACCGCCATACGCGCGACCCTGAGCCTGGGGTTCGCCATTGCAATACCACTCACCGCGTCCGCCCAGGGTGGGCCGGGGCTCTCCTCCGGCAGCGGCGCAGGGACGGGCACTGGATATTCCTCTGGTGTTCAACGCAACGTCTCGGGCTCCTTTTCCGGAGTTGGTCCTGGACCTGCGTATTCCGTGGGTCCGTTCGAGGGTTATCCTCGGCTTCGGGCCAGCGATTTGGGTGCCTTGCCGCCGGGCTTCAGCGTCCCCTACGGTCCCGGCGTCCAGACTCGATTCCCCGATGACTCAGCGCTCTTTCCCTTCGTCCCCGAGACCGAGGGAGCAGGCGGCGCCTACCCGAGCGAATTAGCCACGATCACCAATGCCGACATGGCTCGCGTCGCCAGGATCGCCGATCCGGGGGAACGAACCCTGACGTACCAACGTATCGGGGCGGTGTCCATCTTCACCAATCAGCTGGACCTCTCGCACCAGGCGCTTGGCGCAGCTTCAACCTCCGCCTTCCAGATCAGCGATCCATTGATCCGTGACCTTCGGATCATGTCGATTATTTATTCACTTGATCACCTCAGTGAAGCTCACCTTCGTGAGGGCAAGAGCGATCAGACGCCCGGTCGAGCGCAAGAGCCCTCCACGGCCGTTCCGCCTACACCGGCTCCGGAGACGACTCCAGCGCCGCCGACTTCAGCTCCTGCTCTGGCTCCGACTCCGACCGACCGCCTCAGACTCATCGATCGGGCGGAAGTCGAATGGCGACGCTCCGCCTTTCTGGCGTCGCGGATGGCCAACCCGACCTACCGCAATGAAATGCTGTACCGAGTCGTCGACAGCGTGTCGTTCGGCAGCCAGAGTATCGTCAACGAATTCCCTCGCAGCGAGGCAACGGAGTCAGGAGACAAGGCGGCCAATCAGCCCGCCAACCCCGGTCCCGATCCGATCGACCGTCGGGCTGATGAGCTCCTCGTGAAGGCAGCGACCATCGCGGGCATCATCGAGCGTCCTGTCTGGCGCGATCGTGCTTTGGTTGCCATCGCTTATGCAGCCGCACAGTCCCGGCAGTTCAAGCGGGGCGTGGAGATCGCGATGAGGATTCCTCAGCCGGAAGTAAGGACGGACGCCCTCGTGCGGATTGCCGAATCGCAGGCTCGTGCCAAGGACGAAGGAGCCACGCGAACTTATCAGCTCGCGGCCGAGGCCGTAGCCTCGATTCCGCTGGCGGATCCCCGAGCGGTACTCACCGGCGTCCTCATCGACAATCTGATCGCGGTCGGACGGTTCGAGGATGCCCGAAGCACCGTCGCCCTCTACAGCGAAGAGGATCGCAAGATAAGGGCGCTGGGGGCGATTGCCGAGCAGCAGGGATTCCGTGGCGCCGCCGAATCGGCCCTGGCCTGGATCGATCGGGAGATCCCGCTCAATCATCGGCCTGCACTGATCCGACGTGTCAGGTTCGGTATCCTTCAGGCCGTCGAGCAGAACCGCAATCGCGACCTCTCCTCGAACCGGGGCATCGGCAGCGATTGAGGCAACGACCCGGTTCCGCCGGCTCGGATCTAGAGCGGATTGCGATGGGATCGCCTACAAAATCCCAAAAGATCTGAGAGAAATCCCTGGGATTTCTGTGTGGGACGCACCATCAACCGATGCCATGTAGATGGGCGTATGGGGTGGCACTGGTGGCTTGTCCACCAGTGGGCCCAGGCCTGCGCCACTGGTGGACAAGCCACCAGTGCCACCCGCAGAGCCCATTTACTGCCCTCGAGCCATGTGGTCACTTTCCAACTTTCGTGTGTGCTATCCAAGCGATACCCGCTCTAGGTTATCGTTTTCATGAGAGTCGAGCCTTCACACGGTACGGCTATGCTCGTATCGCGCGAAGGCTCGTCACATTTGGGGACGTACCTCGCAGAGTTTTCTCCCCCCTGTGGTATGGGGATCTCGAGGACGAGAGCACAAGGTCAAGACTTCGGGAAGAAGCTAGCGTACCGTTCCTTCGTAGCGCGAATCCCGGCGTGGAAGGCATGGATGTCGAAGCCGACGACGAACATTTGGCAGCCCCAATCCCGCATCCGGGCGGCATACTCGGGACCTCGGGGAACGATTCCCCACGGCTTACGCGCTTCGCGGCAGGCGCGGGCGATCCCCTCGATGGCGGAGAGGCAACGGGGATTCTCGAAGTCGCCGGGGACACCAAGGACCTGGCTGATATCTGCCGGCCCTACGAACAGGAGGTCGATATCCGGAACGGCGGCGATCTCGGCCACGGAAGCCAAGGCGCTGGCGGTCTCGATCTGGACACCGACGAAGGTTTCTCGATTCGCCCGCTCGACGTATTCACTCAAGGGGGTCAGGCCGAATCGGCCGTCGCGATTACCGCCGTTCATGCCGCGCTCGCCTCGGGGCCAGAACTTGGCCCAGCGAACCGCCTGCTCGGCGTCAGCCGCCGAACGCACCATGCTCACCATCACGCCCCCTGCCCCTGCCTCCAGAGGACGCATGATGGACGCGTAGTCAGTCGCCGGGAGACGGACGAAGTGATCGAGCCCGGCGGCCTTGGCCGCCAGCGTCGCGATCTCCACCTCTTTCATCCCGATTCCCGCATGTTCGACGTCAAGCCAGAGTCCGTCGAAGTCGCCGTGTTCCCCGATGATCTCGATCAATTTCGGACTCAACAATTGCCCTAAACCGAACAATCGCACCAACTTGCCTTCGGCCAGAAGTTGCTTGATCCTGGGCATGTACCTTCCCCTGCGACGGTCGATGTTTCACAATAGCGTTCGATTGCACTCGATGATGGCCAGGAAACCCCGATCCACCCATCCTTCAATTTTGACGACCTTGGCTACCCTTGTAAGCCGTTGAACGTACTCGGTGTGACACCTGGAACCAAGAGGGTCCCGTTTCTCGCTCGTGCGCAAAAGGCGGAATGCGCCATGACTCGACCTCGGATCGAACTCGACCATCGATCGCTCTTTTTTCGGACGATAGCCTTCGTCTTCTTACTGACCCAGATGCTCCTCTGGATGCATTTGCCCCGTGGCGGACGGCCGGGCCAGCGCATCGTCGTGACGTTGTTCACGATCCCGAGTTCACTGGTGATTGCTCTCGTGATTGCGGCCGTGCTCACGATGACGGCTAGCCTTATGGTCCGGTTCCTGATTCGCCCCCTGGTGGAGCAGTGGCACAGCCCGGTGGTGGATGATTCGCTCGGCCCGTTCCACCTTGCGGCCAATGAATGGATCGTCGAATCGTCTCCGGCAAGGCGCAGGAAGGGGTGGCGTTGGACCCCCGGAAACCTGGTGCGCACCAACCTGCGGCTCTGGTTCTTCCCCCGCATCCACGAGTCGGACGTCTGGTCGTGCTTGCTTGGTTCACTCCGGGATGTTGAACTTGAGCCGGTACCTGAGGTTGCCTCGGGGCTGATCCGCCATTGGCCGGAACGTATCGTCGTTCGGGTTGGCGACGATTTGCCTGAAACGTTCGCCGTACCAGAGCCTCATTCTGTTTCTTCATGGTTAAAGCCGGTGCCGGCCGAGGTCGCGCACGTGGTCCGATCCTGAATCGGCGTTTCAAGGAGTCTCTTATGCCCCCTCGGTTCACAGTGACCGTGACCGATTTCCTCACTGAGACGACCATCGAGAGTCCGATCCTCTCCGACATCGCACGGATCGAGATGGTCGGCGCGACTTGCGAGGCAGAACTCGTCGAACACGTCCGCGAAGCCGATGCGCTCATCATGTTCCACGAGCTCCCGCTCATCGGCGAGGCGACATTTTCTCGGGCGCCGCGCTGCAAGGGCGTCGTCCGTGCGGGGGTGGGTTACAACAACGTGGACCGGGCGGCGGCCGCGCGTCACGGAATCGTCGTCTGCAACGTTCCCGACTACGGAACCGAGGAAGTCGCCGACCACGCGATCATGTTCCTGCTGTCCATGGCTCGTCGCTTAGTTCCTTCCCACCTTGACATCCGGCAGGGAGGCTGGCACTACCGCACCGCCATCGGAGCTCCTCGGCTCCGGGGAAAGACGATCGGCCTCATCGGTTGCGGCCGGATCGGCTCGGCAACCGCCCTGCGAGCCAAGGCGTTCGGGCTCGACGTTGTCTTCTATGACCCCTACGCCGCTCAGGGTTACGATAAGGCATTGGGGATCCGGCGGGTCTACCAGCTCGAGGAACTGCTCGAGCAAAGCCACTTTGTCAGCCTCCACTGTTACCTCGACGAGAAGACCCATCACCTCATCAACGCCAAGACCCTCGCAACGATGCGTCCCGGATCCTTTTTGATCAACACGGCGCGCGGTCCGATCGTCGATCAGGAGGCCCTCGTCCAGGCGCTCGATTCGGGACACCTGGCAGGGGCGGGGATCGACGTCGTCGAGCGCGAACCGCTCGATGATGACCGGCTTCGCCAGCACCCCCGCGTCTTGCTCACGCCCCACTCGGCCTTCTACAGCGTCGAAGGGTTCGTGGAGCTCCGCACCAAGACGGCTCAGGAGATTCGTCGTATCCTACTCGACGAGCCGCCGAGAAACCCTGTTCGGCCTTGAACTTCCGAAAAGCGGTCGGCCTCGGTTTCGAGGTGACGGCAAGAGATCAAATCTCCTCGGAAAAACAAACCGAAATAATTTTCGAATTCGCGCGAACTCGTAGCAAGGATACGATGTCTATGCTCGCACACGAAGGGTGACTTTTCTGAGGTCGCCGTTTCGTTAACGACCGCCGGGCGTGTGTCCCGGCGGTCACGAGGGGAAAGAGAGCCGTAACGTTCTCCTAGACTCGTTAATGCCCGGGGACGCATCGAAGTCCCTACTCGCGACGGCCATCTCTCCAGTTATGGGATGGTCCGACCGGCAACTTCAGTTGTCGCGCTCTTAGTCGCCTCACTTCGTAAGCCCGCCCAGAGTTGGCGGATGTGAGGGTCTCGCTATGTTGAACCGCACGAACCGGACGCTGTCGGCCAATCTGAATCGGCTGAACCTCGGCACGCGGTCGCTCGCTATCGTGGCGGGCCTCAACAACGGCGTTTCGACCCTGCGCACCCGCCACGTTCATCGTGTCGTCAAGCGCGACGAAATGGGGAGATATCAACCCATGCCAATTCCTATTGGACCGGAGTTGATTTTCCCAATTTCGAGCTCGTCCTCCGTACCACCAGGGCACGTCTCAAGTTCCCCGGTAGTACCGCAGAGGGTCGACTTCGCGGCCGCGTCGTTTCCCGATGGCGACAGGCATTGTCACCATCGGGAGGTTCAAGGTCATTCCCTCGAGCGTTGCTGGCAACAGCAAGAAGCCGAAAAACAAGAACGCTCGAAACGCGATCGTCAGGCCATAAAAGCCGAGCGGTTGCGGGTTTGTGATGACCTCGGAGCCCGATTGGCCCGAAGGACCTTAGCTGCCGCCGCCGCTGCAACCGCGGCCGCGGGAGGGTGAGCGCCGAACCCCGGCTCATACTCGTTGGATCGTCGCCAAGCGCGCTCGAGTGTGTCGATCGAACGCGATTGGACTGCCCCCAACACCCAGTTGAGTTGGCGGTCGGCTTCGTGCGGACGACCTTTGCCATTCCGCAATGGTCACCGCGCCCCAGCCGTCACCGTCGGCCGCCGCGCCTCGGCGCGACGTCTCGAGCACTTCCCGTCGAAGCGCGTACGCTCCGATCCGGGACCCTCGTGGGACGTTCGCATAGAGGCCGCCGGCGCCTGTTCGAGGACTGCGAAGCAGCCCCCGTCGCCGCTCGCTATTGCCTGCGAGAACGCCACGGCGGGACTGAAGCCCCGAGGAATGGGGGGAGCGACCATCGTGTTGGCCACTCTGCGTGAGACTCCGGTTCGGGACGAGACTTGGACCGACTTGGCGATTCTGGTTCGGCGGGCCCAGGCGGGCGACCGCGAGGCATTCGGCGAGTTGGTGGAACAGTTCGAGCGAACTGTCCACGCCATCTGCCTGCGACGACTCGGCAATGCGAACGAGGCCCTCGAAATGACGCAGGAGGTCTTCCTGCACGTTTTGCGACGCCTCGATCAACTCCGCGAGCCCGAACGGTTCGCCGGTTGGCTCCGCCAGGTCGCCGTTCGCATGGCGATCAACCGGGCCACTCGGCGCAACGCTCCGCCTACGGTGGAGACCGTCGTGCTCGAAGGGGCCTGCACCGAGCGTAACGACGGGCCGCTCGACGCCTTGATCACCCGGGAGCGGGCCCACCGCCTCTGGGAGGCGCTCGACCGGCTCAAGACTATCGACCGTGAGGTCCTGGTTGCCTTCTACATCCAGGGACAGTCCTTGATCGAGATCGCCGACGAACTCGAAGCGCCGGTCGGTACGGTCAAGCGACGGCTCCACACCGCCCGCAAGCGGCTCAAGGCCGAACTCGAGGCGAGTGTCAGCGACTCCGACGAGTGGTCCGACGGACCACTCGAGGAGGATGACGACGCCGAGCTCGTCGGTGCCGGGAGCAAGAGCCTCACCCCTTGGTAAGCGGACACTCGGGACGGGCCCTCAGGTTCGTCCCGAGTCCGCTTGCCGTGCGCGATGAGCGCGCACTTCCCCCAAATATCGCGCCACTCGGGCTCGCGTCATCGCGAAGTCCAGCCAGGCGACTGTCACCACCGGCAAGAACAGTACTCCCGCCAAAACCGCTCCCACGTCCGGCCGACGAAAGGCCGTGAACAGCCCCACGAACATCGTCGCCAGGCCGATCAAAACGATCGTCAAGACCCAGGTCGCTTTCCGGTACTTGGCCACCTGCTCTTCGATCGGCTCGGCCCCCAGCCGAATCCGGCCGAGCTTCCGCCGCCAGTATCGCTCGCGCGTGAGCCAATCCGTATCTATCAACTGATCAACCATCGGCAGGCTCATCTTCATAAACGTCGTCGCTTGATTGCACGGCTTCGCCCACCGACCATTCTACCGCTGTCTAGGTTCGAGCAGGATTGCCTTCCGAGAGAAAACACGGACGGTCCGTTTGCCGGTGGCGGCGACGGCGATATAGCCACGGCGGAACTGAGCGCCGAGCTTGGCGGCCCTGATCCAGGTGGTGACGGTCCGCCTGCCGCAGGCGAGGACGTCGTCGAGGAACAGAAGGGCGAGCCGAGGGCAGCGAGCCACGAGAACCACTGGCATTGGGTGCTTACCGGGTGAGAAGATGTGATAGGGCGCTGGCTCCGTCCGGGGCGGTTTGCCGGCCTGGTAACCGCCATCGTCCCCTTCGAGCCGGCCCCGTCTTCTCGAGAGATCACAATATCCAATCACAAGGACATGAACACTGTATCACAATCTACGTTACGGCGCCGGTACCTCTTGGCCTGCGATCGACTTGGCGTGCCGAAGGGACGCTTTCCGTATCAGACGCGGCCGTTGCATGACGGCTCGCCTCACGTCGAGGTCTTGGACGGCCTCTACTACTACGTGGTGACAGAGAGGGGCGAAGAGTTGCAGCGACGCTCAACGCACGAAGCCGACGAGCTTCTGTATTGGCTGCTGCAAGGCGTCACATTCAGCTTGGCGTGCGATTTCGAGCTGAGACACCGGGTGCCCGGCCAGGACTTCAGACGGATCCTCTTCACAAAGCAGCTCGAACTCCTCCGAGGGCTGGACCCGGCGGGGGCAGAGGAGAGCTCGCGAGATCGATCGCACACTCCGCCATCATCCGTTCAACGACTCAGTCAAAGCATAGTGGACGGGCGCTCGCTCGCCCTCCCCCGGAAGTTACGAAATTAGGGAAAGTGCAGTTACAGCAAGGCCTGCAAGCAAGTACGGCTTTGCCGAACGCAAAAGCACTTCCCTGTTCCGCTCCCAACTCTCGGCCGACAAAGCCCAAGCAGTCCCTCTCCATCTCGCCGAGTGCGATGGAACGCCCCAGACCATCCGACTCGTCGGGGTCCACCGTGACGCCGTCACCCGCATGGCACGCAAAGCTGGACAGTAAGCCCACGAGGTTCATGACGCGCTCGTGGCTTTCCCCCTCAGACTCGAGAAATTCAGTTCAATGACCCCGGGGATAAGCCGAGGCCAATCCCAGGGCCTCGAAGACTCGTCCCCGGTCATCTATGCGGGAGCTTCTGTCAAGCCTTCGACGGTGGGAAGTTCCGGCCGTGGGTTCCACGCTCATCTCCCTCGCCGTCGACGTCGGTCGGCCTGGTCCCGTCCCGATCCGATACCTCGACGTGGACTTCGCTCACCCACGACCATCCTCCGAGCTTGAGGCCGAGGGAAGGCCCTCGGACTGTTTTGCGAGCCCAGCCGACGTGGCGACAGGTGATGTTCCACCATCTATTCGGGGTCACGATTCTCGGATCCTGCCCCATGCAACCGGATTGCGGACGAACGACGCCAAATCTCACCCTCACGAAGGTCAGGCCAGGGACGCTCTCGCCAGCGGACAGACCACCCAGTTCGAGATTAACCGGAAGCACTGCATCCGCACCCTCGAATTCTTCCTCGCCGCCATGCCAAGAGTCGCGGTTGTCACTTTCTGCCTCTTGTCGCACACTGAACCCCGCTCTCCAAGTGCCAGTCTGAGGGGTTTATTTCGTCTCAATGTTACTGACTCGGAGAGTATAATCGCCTGGAATGCCACCAAAGCCGTAACCACCAAAAGAAACGTCGAAAGCAGTGAACGCAGCATCTCGAAACTCCTTGCTGTGACACTTGGTTGCGAGGCTCACCATTAAGCCTCGATAGCGAAACCACCAGTCTGATTTATATATTTAACTATATTACTATTTAAAATATTAGAATATTAAATCGTTTGTATGTTCTGATTGGTCCCACCCGCACACGGATGCATCTTGTTGCTCTCCATTTCCGTCAGCCAATTACCCTCATGACTAATACAAACTAATCATTTTATTTCTTATATCTTCAAATTCTACATCGTCGCGATATTTTTCAGCCTCGCCGGCCAGGCGCATCTGCCCCACCCTCTCCAAAAACCCTCGAAATCATATCTATAAAGTTTTTTACGATCGTATATTTATTTTTTACCGACCATCTATTAGTGCGTCGATGCGTGCTTCGCAGCCAAAAACCAGGGGTATTAATTCATGCGCGTTGTCGGCTATGTGCGTGTTTCGACAGAGAAGCAATTTCGCGACGGACTCAGCCTGTCCATTCAAGAGGAGAAGGTCCGTGGTTACTGCCAACTCCATGGGCACGAACTTCTCGAACTGATCCCCGATGTCGGCGTCAGCTTCAAGAGCCTCAAGCAACAGGTATTTAGCGTACGATCGAGATATTGAGGCTGGGGATCGACGAGAGCCTCGTGATCGCTAGGTGAGATCAGTTAATCACTGACCAGAGATCCTTAAAAAAATTTTACTTTGTACTTGACGAAGCCTTACGCACTCGCTTTAGTTAAGCCGTAAGGATACTCGAATCATTTGGACAATCTTGCGATAGGACGCAAGCATATGGCGATGTTTATCTTTTGCGTTCCACGGATGAAGCGTGTCAAACTTAGGCGAAATCGTGCATTCACGCTGATCGAAGTCTTGGTCGTTATTGTGATCATTGGACTGGTCGCGGCGTTGATGTTGCCCGCATTACAGTCAGCTCGCGAAACGTCACGGCGACTTCAGTGCGCCTCCAATCTCCGCCAACTGGGTATCGCGATCCAAAATTATACGTCTTATGACGGTATGCTACCACGAGGATTTAACGGTTATTCAATCCAAGTCTGCATTATGCCTTTCTTGGAATTGGGAAACCTCTACGATTCAATCAATCTGACACTTTCCTCACCCTTCCCTGACGGTTTGATTGCGAATCAAACTGCGACGTCAACGAGCGTTAACGTTTTTCTTTGTCCGTCTGACGCTGCTTCTTTGGATTATGGGTCCGGTTCAAACTACGCAGGCAATTGGGGTGTTGGGTTTTTAAAGTACGGCGTTGAAAACAATGGGCCGTTTTCCTCCCCTGGGCGCATTCCCGCCGTTGGCCTCCAACAAATTACCGATGGAACGAGCCAAACCGTAGCGATGGCCGAATTCTGTCGTGGTATTTGGAACTCGAGGAATTCGAAGCGAGCCGTATTTTCGACCTCCGAAGCGATCGTTGGTGCTGGTAAACTTGAAGTTTTCGCTTCAGCATGTCGTAACATTGATATCGATAATGGAAAATTGAATGGTCTAATAAAAGGAAGTAATTGGATTAGTCTAGACCTCGGCCAGACTCTTTACAATCATGTTATTACGCCAAATGGAAATACGTGTATTAACGGAACTCTTACACGTGAAGGTGCATAGACCGCTGGAAGCGACCACATAAACGGAGCTCATATATTGTGCGTCGATGGCCATGTCGAATTTAAGATGGACACTATTTCAGGGGTTCTATGGCGTGCGTTGGGCACCATGAATCGAGGTGACATTGTGTCGCAAGGCAACTAGTTCATAAAGTTTCTCGCCTAAATAAGAATCTCAAATTCGGTTCTCCGAGCCTGTGCAGGCTGGCCCCGTTACGAGCAATGAATCTCGCATTTGCGACGAGACAAAGTGTTCGTAACTCAACATTTTCCATTCACACCCAGGATTTGCACAACTATGCGCATGCCGAATTTTGTTCTGTTGGTTTCGCTACATACTCTTGTTTTTTTGGTAATTCGGCAGTCAGGGCCGCGATAACCATTGACTCACCGGACGACGGCGGCACAGCGAGTCCTACCGAACAACCGTACACCATCGGCAGGTGTACCGATAATGCCGACTCAATTCAGGTTGTCGTATACGAAGTGAATTCCATGGGCCAGATAATTGGAAACTCGGTTAATACCGAAACCGTTGCCTTTAACCCGAATACGATGGATAAAGGCTGGGAGGTCCAAATTACGCTTCCGCAGCAACCATCTAACACGTATAAAAACTACAGAATTGTCGCGTACTCCATGAGAAATGGCTCGGTCCTCGATCCTGCTGGGGCGGCAAGCGTAAATGTGGTATCAGTGAGCCCCGGGGGACCATAATCGACTCAAGAGCGTCCACCCTGGACGCTTCCCATCCCGCCTCGGACGATCGACTGCCATCAGTCGCCACATTGAATCCCGGTCTTTTCCGTCGGAAGCAACCGCCGTCATTACGGCCATGGTTGCCCTATGATGCTTTTTGAACCTCTTAATCTGCGATCCCGCGTCCAAACCCAGTTTATCGCGGAGTGGGCGAAACGGCGTGCATCAAAGGCCGTCTCTGCGATCGACGATTCCAATCTCAAGGCTCCCGCTCCCCAGCTCATCCGCATAGCCTCAAAACCCGTACGTAAGGGAACCCTTTCATCCAATGGACCTGGCCATCACGAAATCAGGTCATTCGCTGATAAACAGCGGACGCCAACAGGAACAAATAAAGCCCTTTTTTCTATTCCGTGATCTTCTGTGAATTCCATACTTTCCCTTCTTAGTGTTCGATTCCTTGAAGCCGGCGGTGAGCATCGGGAAGCACGAGACGCACGTCAGCCTGATTCGGGCGGATCTTTTCACGGACGAGGTTCCGAATCCAGCGGTCGGGACCGTTGGGATCCCGATAGGCCATGACGGAAATCTCTCCCTGGGGGAGGCCGTTGAGTTCGAAGCGGCCTGTGGCGTCGGTATTCATGAACCAGCAGCCATCCCGATTATGAAGCTCGCTGCGATCGTTCTCAAAGCTCACCGTGACTCCAGCAACGGGCCGCCCTTGAGGATCAACGACGATTCCATGGAGAAAGCGGTTGGTAACCGGCAGGCGGAAAGGTTCGAGCTGCTGCCGAATACCGGGCTTGGCCGTGATCGTCTTGCTGGTCTGACCTGCATGGCCAACGGCCTCAACGTTGACATAATAGTCGACGCCTGGAATCAAATCATCAAAAAAGAATGACCCATCGCTGTTCACCTTATCTCGGCTTTCCACCAAAGGCACGATGGGCTCAGGTCCCTTTGCGCGAGTCCGGAGCCCCAGGTTCAAGCCCGTGAGTGGTTTACCGTTCTCGCCGAGCACCCGACCTTCGAGTGAACTGAGCGAGGTCAGCTTGATCTGTTCGCCTCCCGTTGTGGCTCGAGCTTCGCTTGCGGAGATTTCCACGCGACGGCCCAACCGTTTGGCCGGATGGATGAGGTCGATCGTCGTGACGCGCTCATGATCCAGACCAACGACTTCCGCTCGCCCGTCTGCATTCGTCAAAAGCGGTTGACTCTTCAGTTTCTCGAGGCCATAGCACCGTACCTCGACCCCTTCGAGGGGCCGGCCGTCGGGGTCGAGTGCCTGGACCATGCCCCGCCCCCGACGACTCAGCGAAAAATCCAGGCGGTCGATGACGGTGCCCGAAGCGCCGTCGACCGAACGCGAGAATCGTTCCTCAGGTGCCGAGCCGGCAAAACGACCTCCTGGCCCGAGATAATCTTGCGGCGCTTCAAAAATCACGATCATCCCGGGGCCGGCCGGGACATTGAGGCGGAAGCTCCCTTTTGCATCGGTTGCCGCCGTCAGGGAGTACTCGGTGGCGACGCCTTTCCCATTGGATAGATTCTCATATCTCAGTTTAGCCCCTTCAACACCCGCTCCGCGATCGTCGATGATCCGACCCGAGACCGCAAGTCCGCGAGGCATCCGGAAGGTTTGTTCAACCACCTTACTTGCTTCCGGGATTTCGACCTCAACACCTTCCAATGGGGCTGAGTCATTCTCCTTGGTCTGCGCAGACAGTTTGATCGTCCCGGCCACCAAGTCGTTGACCGTGAATCTCCCATCTCGATCGGTCTGGACAATGGCCTCATTCGCCACAATCACATAGGCCCCGGCCGTCGGCTTTCCCGTGGATTCGAAGATGAGCCGGCCCGAGAGTTGATGATTGCTTTCCTTCAACGTAACGGCCAAATCACCCGTAAGGACCGGATGATGCTTTGTTACGGTTCGGCCATTGCTCAACGTCTCGGCCACGATGTCCGGAGGGGGATTCACGGTTGTCGCGGCGAAAAGAGACGATCGTTGAAATCCGTCAGCCAGGACCAGGAGGGAGAGCTGACGCTCCGGCACGAGGCCGTGAAGGACGAAGCACCCGTCGGCATCAGTTTTCGTTTCGAGTGGTACTGAGGACCAATCCAAGCAGAGACGATACGCCGTCGACTGACGCTCGTCGATTCCAGCCCCCAGGTCGGTGATTTCCGAGGCACGAACCGTCGCCCCCTTGATCGGCTTGCCATTCACCGTCGTTACGCGACCGCGAAGCGAGGCTTCTTTCGGCAAGGTGATGGTCAGCGCTTCGTGCTGGTTTTGCGGAGTCAGCCGGACCCAGGCGAGTCCATGCCCCTCGGCCAGGATCACGAGATCCCAGGGGAACCAGGAGACGCCAAGTTTTCTATTATCCTCAGCTTCCGCAAATGCTGGCGCCACGACGTTTTCAAAACGAAAGGTTCCGTTCGTACTGGTCCGAGTCTCGGCGAGAATATCGGGCAAGCGCTGCGTCCGTCGCAGCAGGTCGTCCATGAGTTGCTCTGCCGTGAAACCCCGGTGGCTTGCCCACTCGCGTAAGAACACACGAGCCTTGCCGATCGGTCGGCCCTGCACATCCACGACTCTCCCCGAAGCCGAGACTTTCTTGGGGGCGCTCGAAGCGTCGTTTTCGATGGCTTCAAGCTTTTCGTCAGGACCCTGGAAAGCCAACGGCTTCACGGCTTGTTCCGGAGGCGGATTCGGGTCCCCTGAGAATGCCCAAAAGGCGACGGAGCTACCAAGCAAAACAAGTGTGGTCACGACGAACCTGAGACTGCCCGCAGCTCCGGCTCGCAGCTCGTCCCCCACCAGCGAGGCCACCATTGCCGGCATCGCACTCGTACCAGCCAAATCGCCCAGCGCGGTCTTGACCACCGTCTGTGCCAGGGACGAGGAGAGAGCGGCTTTGGCCTCTCCACTCCAGACGATGCCCGCACCTCCCACGATCGCCGGTCCGAAGCCGCGACGTACCAATCGCTCTCGCAACTGGACACGTGCTCGTGACAAGCGGCTCTTCACCGTGCCCACCGGCCATCGCAGCCGTTCGGCGGCCTGTTCGTAAGTGAGACCCTCGAGGTCGCAAAGCACCACGACCTGCCGGCTTGAGGGACTCAGGCGATCGATCTCCGTGTCGAGAACCGTACGAAGTTCCGACCGTTCGAGCGATTGCCTCGGGTCGCACATTTCCGCAAGCGACTCCGCATGAACCACCACGTCTTGAGCACTCGGCAGGCGTCGGGCTTTCTTGCCGGCGCGGACTGCGATCCTTCGAGCCACCCGATGGAGCCAGCCACTCACCGATTCCTGACGCCGAATCGATCGTGCCCGCTTCGCAAGTACCAGGAACGTGGCTTGAAGGGCGTCTTCCGCGGCGTGCCGATCCGCCAGAAGCCGGCAGCACACTCCGAAGACCACGGGACCATGCCGCTCCACCAAAACACGGAAAGCCCGTTCCGACGCTGGTTGATCGCCACTGAGGAACAAGGCGATCAACTGACCATCGGTGCGCACACCCGTGAATCCCAGTGTGCAAAGCGTCTGAAGATCATCCAGGACAAGCTCCCCGGCCCCTGATAGTTTCCCCATGCGAATAGCTCCCGTGGAATCTGGAAGGCACTTCTACACGGGAAAGAGGCCAACGATCGACACAGTGTTCCAGATTTTTGGGGAACGAACCACGGAAAACACACAAGGCATGGAAAACGGAGTCGCTCACCGCGGGATGAGTCTACCTGGGGTGACAATCGCTCGTACTTGGCGGCTCAATCTTATCGACAAACGATTCAATCAGCCGATCAACGCTCGTAGAGCCGGCCCTGGCCTGACGAAGTAGCCTCGGCAAATCGAGGCCGGCGCTACGGGAACGCATCAACGCTTTCCGGGTTCGAGCAGGATCGTCAACCCCTTGATGTCCTGTTCGACGTAGCCGCTGAGCGACGAGGGATTGTTGGCATCCCGGGTCTTGTTGCGAGGCGAGAGGTGATAGCCCTTGAGCTTGACATTCACGGCCACCTCCTCAGCGGGGATCCCTTCGACCAGGAAACGGCCTTCGGCGTCGAGCATGACCGACTGCCAGTCCCAGGCCTCCTGCCGAGAGACCATCAACTGCGTACCCGACGGAACCGGCTTCCCGTCAGCAAGCACCACGCGGCCGGAAACGCTGTGAGCGGGTTGCAGGCTCACCTCGCCGAGATCCTGGCGACCTCCGTCGGCTCCGATCTTGATTGCGCGAAAGGCAAGCGCACTACGTTTGTTCAAGGTCGCCATTTTACCATACAAGTAATAGTCATCGTTCGGCGTGACGTTGGACAAAACGAAGCGGCCGCCTGCGTCGGTCGCGATCTCATGAGTCCCAACGAACTCTCCTATTCCTCGGCGCACCTGCACGAGTCCCACGACCACCCCCTCCACCGGTTTCCCGTCCTGAACCAGGCGCCCGGAAACCTGCACACCGCGAAGAAGCCGAAGGCGCGCCGTTTTATTCGGCTTGAGGTCGGAGAAGATCCGCTTCGCCAAGCCCCGGGCTTCGACTTTGACGTCGAGTCGGCGGATCGGAGAGCTTGAAATCAGCCAGAATTCACCCGAGGCATCTGTAACAGCCACCGGGTCGAAAATACCGGGAGAGAAGCCGCTGAAGGCTTCGGTCGCAAACATCTGGGGCTCCACGGTGGCCCCGACGACCGGCGAGCCTTCGGGATTTAAGACCTGGCCGTGAATGACTTTCTCCGAAGGGATCGACTTGGGGTCCAACTTCGAGAGCGTCACCTTCAGCGGTCCGGCCGCCGGGTCGACCTTCGAGGCATACTTGGCCTTGTACCCCTTGGCGACGCAGAGAACCCGAAAAAGGAGCGTGGGATCGAGCGAAGGGATTTCAAACGCCCCTTCTACGTTCGTGGCAGCGCGTTTGGCACAGTCCGCATAGCACGAGGGGCAGAGTGGACTCGTACCGCTCCGAGGTGCAGCGGACTCGATGAAAACGTCGACTCCCGCGACCGGAGTTCCCGTCTCGGAAATCACGACTCCCTTCAAATCATGTCGTCCTGTAGTCGAGAAGGCCATCATCAGGAGCGCCACAGCCAGGCTCGGAATGCTCATGGTTTTCTCCTCTCAGTCCTCGATTCCTTGAAGTCGTCGGCGAACATCGGGAAGCACGAGACGCACGTCGGCCTGACTCGCGCCGACCTTTTCACGGACCAGATTCCGAATCGAGCGGTCGGGTCCGGTGGGAGTCCGATACGCCATGATCGACAGCTCGCCTTGGGGAAGGCCGGTGAGTTCGAAGCGACCCGTCGCGTCCGTCTCCATGAACCAGCGCCCGCCCGAGTTGTGTAGTCCGCTCGGGCTCTGATCAAAGCTCACCTTCGCGCCTGCAACAGGCTGATCTCGAGGATCAACGACGATCCCTTTGAGGGAGCGATTGGTGATCGGCAAACGGAAGGGTTCGAGCCGCCGCGTGGCACCGGCTTCGGCATCGATCGTTTTGCTAATCTGACCAGCGTGGCCGGCAACCTCGACATCGACGTAATAGGATGCGTTTGGAATCAAGCCGTCAAAGCGAAAGAAACCGTCGGATTTCACTTCGTGGCGGCTTTCCACCGGTGCTCCGATTTGATCGGGGCTTTTCGCAAGAGTTCGGAGCCAAAGGACCGGACCGAGGAGCGGTTTACCGTTCTCGTCCAGTACGTGTCCCTCGAGCGAGCCCAGCGGTTCGAGCTTGAGACGTATCCCCTCTTTCGACTCTCGAGCTTCGTGAGGCGAGACCTCCACGCGTCCACCGATGCGTCTGGTGGGATGGATCAGATCGATCGTGTAGGCGCTCTCAGAATCCAGGCCGATGATTTGCACACGGCCCTCCGCATCCGTAAAAAGCGGCTTGTTATCGCTCTCCCGGAGACCATAGCGGCGCGCCTCCGCTCCTTTCACGGGCCGATTCTCCGAATCTCGGACTTGGACCGTGATCCGCCCTCCCTGACCGAGCGAAAACGTGAGGTCGTTGATCACGGTTCCTGAAGCACCGGTGACAGGACGTGAGAATCGTCCTTCAGGAGCCGATCCGACGAAGCGCCCCCCTGGCCCGAGATAACCGCGTGGAGCCTCAAAGATCACGAGCTTTCCGGGCCCGGCCGGTACATTGAGTCGGAATCGCCCCTTCGAGTCGGTCGTGGCCTGTAAGCCAAACAGAGTGGGAATCCCCTGCCCCTCGGACACGGTCTCGTACCGGAGTTTGACTCCTGCAATACCACCCCCCTGGTCATCTTCGACGCGCCCGGATACCGCGAGGCCTCGAGGTATTTGGAACGTTCGTTCGACGACCTTCGGTGCTTCCGGAATTTCAACAGCCACGTCCAGGGGAGCCCAATCCTGATCTTTCGCTCGTGTATGGAGTTCAATCGTTCCGGCCACTAAATCTCTGGCCGTGAACCTCCCATCCTGATCGGTTCGACCATGATCGGCATAGCCAACCCGCACGGAAGCACCGACCACCGGCCGCTCTGTCCCTTCGAAGACGAGTCGACCCAAAAGCTGATGGTCGTTTTTCTTCAAGGTGACGCGCAGATCTCCCGTTTGAACCGGGTAGTGCGTCAGTGTGACTCGACTGTCATGAAACGTCCGATTCTCAAGGTCCGGTTGTGGGTCCGCGGTGGTTGCCGCAAAAAGTGTTGCCCGCTCAAAACCTTCAGCCCGGACCCACAGCGCGATCCGACGCTCCGACACGAGGTTCCCGAGCACGAAACGCCCGTTGCCGTCGGTCTGAGTTTCGATGGGGATCGAGGACCAGTCCAAGGACAGTCGATCCTCTTTCGACTGAAACTCGTTGATTTCAGCTCGAAGATCCGTGACTGCAAAGGCGCGAATCCTTGCGCCACTTATGGGCTTACCGTCACTCGTCGTCACACGACCGCGAAGCGACGCTTCTTGTGGCAAGGTCATCGTGAGCGCATCCCGCTGATTTTGCGGAGTCAACCGAGCCCAGGCGACGCCATGCCCCTCGGCCAGGACGATCAGATCCCAGGGGAACCAGGTCTTGCCCAGGTAACGATTGGAATCAGTCCCTGGGAACGCAGGTGCGTTCACATCCTCGAAGCGAAAACGTCCGTCCGCATCGGTCTTTGTCTGTGCCAAGATGTCAGGCAGTTGCCCCGTCCTATGCGTCTCTTCCTGTTGAGCTCTTGATAAAAGCCCGGTACGATTGATGATCCACTCCCGTATAAACACACGAGCATTCGCTACCGGACGCCCCTGGGTGTCGACGACGCGTCCCGAAGCGGAAACCTTTCTCGGAGCATTATCGCCCGCGACGGCCGCTTGAACGGCTGTGGCTAAAATCGTGACAAGTTTTTTGGGCGATCGGGCAGGGAATCCCTGGGCACTCACAAGCGACCAAACGGCAACCGAGCCACCGAGCACCAAAAGCATGCTCATGACAACCCTAATTTTCGAGGTTGCCACTGCTCGAAGTTCATTCCTCGCCAGTGAGGCCACCACGGCAGGAACCACATGCGTGCCGGTCAGGCCACTCAGCGCGGTCTTGACCACGGCCTGAGCCAGCGATGAGGAGAGCGCAGCCGTGGCCTCTCCACCCCAGAGGGTCCCCGCGCCTCCCAGAATCGCGGGTCCGAAGCCACGGCGTACCAATCGTTCACGCAGCCGATTACGGGCTCGTGACAGCCGGCTCTTGACCGTGCCCACCGGCCATCGCAGACGTTCCGCGGCCTGGTCGTGGGTGAGACCTTCGAGGTCACAGAGAACCACAACCTGCCGGCAGACTAAATCAAGGCGATCGATCTCCTTATCGAGAACGGTGCGAAGTTCGGACCGCTCGAGCGATTGGCCCGGGTCGCAGACTTCCGCGAGCGTCTCGACATGGGCCCCGACGTCCTGCGTGCTCTGTCGCCGCCGCGCCGCCTTCCCCGCTCGCACCGCGATTCGCCGTGCCACTCGATGCAGCCAGCCGCCCACCGATTCCTGACGGCGAATCGATCGCGCCCGCTTCGCGAAAACCAGGAACGTGGCCTGCAGAGCATCTTCCGCCGCGTGCTGATCCCCCAGCACACGACGGCACACCCCAAAGACCATCGGGCCATGCCGATCCACCAGGATGCTGAACGCTCGCTTCGAGGCTTGTGGATCACTGCCCACAAACAACGCGATCAGCTCACCATCGGTGCGGCCGCCCGCAAGCCCCAACGTGCAGAGGGTCTGGAGGTCCTCCAGCACAAGGTCCCCTGCCCCTGATAGTTTCCCCATGCGAACAGCTCCCGCGTGATGTGGAGGGTTCTTCTACCAGGGATTGAGGCCGACGATTGGCTCAGCGTTCTGGAATTCTTGAAAAAAAACCTCGATGCCCCACGAGCTTACCCGTTAGGAACAGAGATGCGTCCTAGAAATTGGATGATGATCGGCGCGAACCGATCCCCATCCCTCTGATTCCTACCGTCAGGAACCTGTCCCAACTTCCGTGAGTCTCCGTGGTTCGGATCCTTTCCAGAAAGGAGCGGCCAACTCTCGAAAGCCGTCAACGGGATTCCGGAAGCACGAGACGCACGTCAGTCTGATTCGCGCCGACGTTCTCTCGGACCCGTTTCCAATTGAAGCGGTCAGCTCCTCGGGAAGGCCCATATGCTGAGATCCAAAGCTCTCCCCGAGGAAGTTCGGTGAATTTGAAGCGACCTGCTTCGTCTGTTTCGGTGCGTGCGGGGCTACTTTCATGATAACTGCTGAGTGTGAATAACCCCAGCTCGTGGACGACGATGGCATTCTTGACGGGTTGGCCACGGGAATCGACAACAACGCCTGTGAGAGTCCGGTGAGTGACCGGTAGGCGAAAAGGTTCGAGCCGTTCCCGAGCATCGGCCTTGGCGATGATCGCCTTACTATTTTCGGACGCGCGACCGGCGACCTCGGCATACACGTAATAGGACGCGCCTGGAATCAAGCCCTGGAAACGAAACGAGCCGTCTTCTTTCACCTCATTGCGACTTTCCACCGCAATTCCGAACGGCTCGGGGATTTTCACGTTGGTTCGCAGCCAGAGAATCGGGTTCAGGAGCGGCTTATCGTTCTCATCCAGCACGCGTCCTTCGAGCGAACCGAGCGGCGCCAACTTGGCCTGAACGCCCTCCTTTGCCTCTCGAGCTTCGCTGACCGAGATTTCCAAGCGACGGCCCAGTCGTTTGGTGGGATGGACCAGGTCGATGGTATAGACGCCCTTGGGGTCCAGGCCGACGACTTCCGCCCGCCCTTCTGCATTCGTAAGAAGCGGTTTGCCTTGACGTGAGGCGAGAGCATAACGCCGCACCTCGGCCCCCTCGACGGGCCGGCCATCCGTATCAAGGGCCTGGACCGTGATGCGGCCACTACGGCTCAGCGAGAACTTCAGGTCGCCGATTACTGTGCCAGAAGCGCCATCAATGAAACGTGTATTCTCTCCCCCAAGACCCGAGTCAAACGGCCAATGCATCTGCGGCCCTAGATAGTTCTCCGGTACCTCAGTGACCATGATCATCCCAGGACCGGCTGGTACACCGAGTTGGAATCCCCCTTTTGCATCGGTCATCGCCGTCAAGGCGAACCTGGTACGGATTCCTTTTGCGTCTGGTGAAGCCCGATACCTCAACTCGGCTCCCTCAACCCCGGCCCCCTGATCGTCGACGACCCGTCCCGAGACCACCAGGCCGCGCGGGAGTCGGAAGGTTTGTTCGACAACCTTCTTGTCTTCCGGGATCTCAACAAACATATCCAACGGCGCTGAATCGTTTCCTTTTGCTGCCACATGGAGATCAATCGTTCCGGCCACCAAGTCCTTGGCCGTAAATCTTCCGTCTTGATCGGTCGGACCAACAGAATCATATTTCAGAAGCACAAAAGCCCCGACCGCTGGCTTCCCTGTCGACTCGAAAACGACCCGGCCCGAAAGCTGATGATTGGCTTCCTTCAACGTGACGGCGAAATCGCCCGTAAGGATCGGAAGACGCGTCTGAATTCGGCGGTCGTATCGAGCCTGATCCTCAAGGTCCGGTGGACGCTTCTCCGTCGTTGCGGCAAAAAGAGGCGACGGTTGGAACCCTGCACCCTGAACTACGAGAGAGAACCGGCGCTCTGGTACCAGACCATGAAGAACGAAACGGCCTTCGTCGTCGGTTTTCGTGTCGAGCGGTACCGAGGACAAACTCAAGTTGAGACGTTCTTCGGTCGAATCCGACCGAGTTTCGCGGATACGCGCTCCGAGCCCCGTGATTTCATCGACACGAACCGTCGCCCCCTTGATCGGCTTGCCATCCACCGTCGTCACGCGACCGCGAAGCGAGGCCTCTTTCGGCAAGGTGATGGTCAGCGCTTCGCGTTGATTCTGCGGTGTCAGCCGGACCCAGGCGAGTCCATGTCCCTCGGCCAGGATCACGAGATCCCAGGGGAACCAAGTCGTCCCTAGATAACTGTTATCTGCACTTTTCGAAAATGTTGGCGCGTCAATTTTTGCGAGATGAAAGGATCCGTTCGCATCGGTCTCGGCCTCGGCCAGAATGTCGGGCACTTTCCCCGCTCGACGCAGGTTCTTCACCTCCTCGATCGTGAGGTTTCGGGTCCGTCGATTCGCCCACTCGCGTAGGAATACGCGGGCTTTGGCGACCGGACGGCCCTGCGCATCCACGACCTTCCCCGCAGCCGAGACCTTTCTCGGCGCGTTGGAAGCGTCGTTTCCTGCGGCTTCAGCCTTTTCTCCAGGACCTCGGAAAGCCAACGGCTTCACCTGTTGTCTCGGAGGCGGATTCCGGTCTCCTGAGAATGCCCAAGTGGCGGCGGAGCCACCGAGCAAGAGGACCATGCTCACGACAAATCTGAGCTTGATCGCAGCTCCGACTCGCAGTTCGTCCCCCGCCAGCGAGGCCACCATGGTAGGAACCCCGCTCGTGCCCGCTAGGCCGGTCAGCGCAGTCTTGACCACCGCTTGAACCTGAGGTGACGAGAGCGCGGCCGTCGCTTCATCGCCCCAGAGTGCTCCCGCGCCTCCCAGGATCGCTGGTCCGTAACCGCGACGCACCAAGCGCTCTCGCAGCCGGACGCGGGCTCGTGATAGCCGACTCTTCACCGTACCCACCGGCCATCGCAGACGTTCTGCGGCCTGGTCGTAGGTGAGACCCTCAAGGTCGCAGAGAACCACAACCTGTCGGCTGGATGAACCGAGTCGATCGATCTCGTTGTCGAGAACGTTGCGAAGTTCCGACCGCTCGAGCGATTGCCCCGGGTCACGTAATTCCGCAAGCGTCTCGGCATGGTCCGCTATGTCCAGAATACTCCGACGGCGTCGAGCCGCCTTCCCGGCTCGGACCGCGATCCGCCGTGCTACCCGATGCAGCCACCCGCCGACCGATTCCTGACGACGAATCGAACGGGCCCGCTTCGCGAGAACCAGAAACGTGGCTTGCAGCGCATCTTCCGCCGCGTATCGGTCCGATAGGATTCGATGACACACACCCAAGACCATCGGGCCATGCCGTTCGACCAATACCCTGAAAGCTCGCTCAGAAGTTTGTTGATCATTGCCCAGAAATAAAGCGATCAACTGACCATCCGTGCGGCTGCCCGCCAGTCCCAACGCACAGAGGGTCTGGAGGTCATCCAGGACGAGCTCACCTGCCCCCGATAGTTTCCCCATGCGAACAGCTCCCGCGTGATGTGGAGGGTTCTTCTACAGGGTTTGAGACCGATGAACAGATCAGTGTTCCGCTTTTCTTGAATTTGCCCGCAACCGACTCGGATCCACCTTACGATGAGTCGGGTGGCTCCTGGCATAAGACCAGAGGTCCACCATCCGAATCACTCGGTTCCGGCCGGAGCGAGCCTTGGCCTTATCGCCGTGCGAGCCGTCACCTCTTGTGGCTGTGCCCCCCCGATTGCAAGCAACCGCGGACACCCGAACTCAGGCCCAGGGATTCGTATAACGTGCGCAGACATCTTATGAAGAACGCCGTGCGCAATTCATCCGAAAAACCGCTCTATTGCTTTGTCAACGTTCGATTGACGGGTAAGCGATTCCTTTTGGTAGGGTGGGCATTGCCCACCAAACTGTTGGCCTCAGCGAAGATCGGTGGGCAATGCCCACCCTACGGCAAGCCGTCTGCACCCGTTTTCTTAGGGTTGACAAAGCACTAGGAGCCAGCCAGCTCGCGGAGCTTACGGATCAGGTCGAGGGCCTCTTCGGGAGTGACCTGGGACGGGTCAATCCGGCGCAGCTCTTCGAGGAGCGGATCGGGGAGGGCCGCGAAGAGGCTGTTTTGGAGAGCGCGGCCGGTTTTTACCTTGCGGATCGGGCCGGCGGAAGGCCCGGGATCGGGTCCGTGCTGCTTCTCGAGGAAGGTGAGAATTTCGCGAGCCCGCGTGAGGACGGGAGTAGGTACGCCGGCAAGCCGGGCCACGTGGATACCGTAGCTCTGGTCGGCCCCTCCGGGCAGGATCCGGTGCAGGAAGACGACCTCTCCTTCGCTCTCGCGTACGGCGACGTTGGCGTTGCGCAGGCGAGGCTTCGTCTTCTCGAGCTCGACGAGCTCGTGGTAGTGCGTCGCAAACAACGTGCGAGCGCCGATGTTGTCGTGAATGTGTTCCGTGATCGCCCAGGCAAGCGAAATGCCGTCGAACGTGCTCGTCCCGCGACCGATCTCGTCCAGGATGACCAGGCTGTGCGGCGTCGCGTTGTTGAGGATGTTGGCGGTCTCGGTCATCTCGACCATGAACGTGCTTTGACCGCGCCCCAGCTCGTCCGTCGCGCCGACGCGGGCGAAGAGGCGGTCGACGATGCCGATGCGGGCGGACTTGGCGGGGATGTAGCTGCCGATCTGAGCGAGGATCGCGTTGAGCGCGACCTGTCGAATATACGTGCTCTTCCCCGCCATGTTCGGACCCGTGATCACGACGATCGAACCGGCGTCGGAGCTCAGCTTCGTGTCGTTGGGGACGAAGTGGCCTGGGGGCATCAAGACGTCCAGGACCGGGTGCCGGCCCCCTTCGATCTCAAGGATCGGCTCGGCCAGGATCTCAGGGCGACAGTAGCCCTGCTTTGCCGCAAGCTCGGCCAGGGCCGAGAGAACGTCGACCTGCGCCAGGACGGCTCCCGCCTGGATCAAGCGCGGGGCTTCGGCCGCCACGCGGTCGCGCAAGGTCGTGAACAGCTCATATTCCAGTTCGCAGGCTCGATCCTCGGCGCGGAGGACTTTGTCCTCGTACTCCTTGAGCTCGGGAGTGATGTACCGCTCGGCGTTCTTGACCGTCTGCTTTCGGATGTAGTCGGCGGGGACCTTCGAGCCTTGCGAATGAGTGATCTCGATGTAGTAGCCGAAAACCTTGTTGAAGCCGACCTTGAGGTTCGCGATACCGGTCTGACGAATTTGCTCGGCCTGGAACTTGGCGATCCACGATTTGCCCCCGCGCGCGATCTCGCGGAGTTCGTCGAGGTCGGGGTGGTAACCGGGCCGGATCAGGCCCCCTTCCTTCAGCGCAAGCGGCGGGTCGTCGACGAGCGCGGCCTCGATCGCCGTGCGGACCTCGGGGCAGAGCTCGAGCGCGGCCTCAAGCTCGTTGAGCCGTTTCGAGGCCCGAGCCGTCAGCCGGGCCCGAATCTTGGGGAGAAGCGCCAGGGTTCTCGCCAGAGCGACGAGGTCGCGGGGCGTGGCTCGCCCCGTCCCCACGCGGGCTGCCAGGCGCTCGAGGTCGTAGGCTTCTCCCAACGACGTTCGCAGGTCGGTCCGAAGCGAGGAGTCGCGGAGCAGCTCGGCGACCGCCTCAAGCCGCTCCACGATCGGCTCAGGACGCGTCAGAGGCGACGTGAGCCAGTCGGCCAGCAGCCGCGCCCCCATCGGCGTACTCGTGCGGTCGATGACCTGAAGCAACGAGCCTTCGCGCTTGCCATCGCGGAGGGTCCGCGTAAGCTCCAGGCTCCGGCGCGTCATCTCGTCGAGAGCCAGCACATCCCCCCGGCGATAGGGAGTGAGGCGTGTCAGGTGGCCGATCGCCCCTTTCTGCGTGTCCCGCAGGTAGGCGATCAGGGCTCCGGCCGCTTGCACCTCGGGGGCCTGGTCGTCGATGCCGAAGCCGGCGAGGGTCGTCGTGCCGAAGTGCTGAAACAAGGCGTTCCGCGCCTGATCTCCGACGAAATCCCAGGACGGACGCGACGTCACCGTCGTCATCGACTGCCCGCGAAGCGACCGCAGCCAGGGGGCGTCAATGCTCGTCTCCGAAACCAGGGTCTCGGCCGGATTCAGGCGAGCCATCTCGTCGATCAGTTCGGTGCGCGAGACCCCGGTCAGCGAGAATCGGCCGGTCGAAATCTCGACCCAGGCCAGGCCGAGCTTGCCGCTGACCTCGACCACCGCCGCGAGGTAGTTCGCGCTCTTGGGGTCGAGCATCCCGTCATCCGTCAGGGTCCCGGGAGTGACCACGCGGACGATGTCGCGACGCACCAAGCCTTTGGCTTGCTTCGGATCCTCAACCTGCTCGCAGACCGCCGCCCGCTGCCCGGCCTGAACCAGCTTGGCCAGGTACGTATCGAGTGCCGGGTGCGGAAAGCCGGCCATCGGCATGGCGTTCGGCCCCTTGTCGCGGGTCGTCAGCGCCAGGCCAAGCAAGGCGGCCGCGCGTTCGGCGTCTTCACCGAACATCTCGTAGAAGTCGCCCATGCGAAAGAGCAGCAGTGCGTCCGGATCGCGAGCCTTGAGCTCGCGGTACTGCTGCATCATCGGCGTCAGGGAAGGCTCGCTCATAACGCTCAAGGGCTTGCGTGCTGCGCGGAAGGGAAAACGAAGAACTTCGTAGCGACGGACGAGCGGCCGGGACGGCCGCCGCTCCACAAAGTTAAGGGAGCCGGCAGCGGCCGTCCCGGCCGCTCACATCGATTCGTGCACCGATTCCGCCCAATTCGTCCAGAACGGACCTATGAACTCAGAATTTGTCGAGAGCCGACTGTTCTTCGGAATAGATCTCGAAGACCTGATCGAGACGGGTAATGCGGAAAACTTCGAGCAGGTCGGGGTGAATGCAGCAAAGCTTGAGCTTCCCTTTGACCGCACCCACCTTCTTCTTCAGATTGATCAGCTTGCCCAGCGCGGCACTTGAGAGGTACTGCACGTTGCCGAAGTTCAGCAAGAGCTTCGTGTGCCCCTCGTCTTCCACCAGGCTGTAAAGTTGATCGCCAACCTCTTGAATGTTTTCCTCGGTGACGATCTTCGTATCCACGAAGCTTACGACCGTGACCCCATCGATCGTTTCTAAGCGTAGATGACGACGCGAGGCTTGCGACATCGAACAGACTCCTGTCCAGGATCGGAACCGCACACCACAGATGGAGGTGGACAAGCAACTCTAGGCCGGTTCCCCTGGCGAGCTTGTCGGGTTCAGGGCCGGATCACAACGGACCTGCAGACCGAGGCAGGAACCTAGGCATTCCCTACACTTACCACAATATCGTGACGAATCAAGAGAGCACCCTACCACATCGTGGGCCTCGAGAAACGATCGGACCGCCTTCTCCGCCTTCTCGGATTATACCGAATGCTTTGTCCATGCGGATTATCCGTCGCATGCCCCGATCGGGCTCTCTTCCATTTAAGCGCCCATCCTGAGGATTCGCCCGACGTGTTAGGATTGGTGCGAGCGCGGCGGAAGGGCTTTTTTTCATCGTCCTCCTCATGGCCCACCCACGCCGAAGGATTAGGAGTCCGGCTGATGCGGCGGTTGATTACTCCCCTCTTGATCATAGGCTGTCTGCTCACGCTCGTGGCCGCGTGCTACGGCGATGCTCTCTTCCGTGGCAAACAATTTGGATATCGCGATGCGGCTCATTTTTACTACCCGTTGTATCAACTCGTCGAGCGCGAGTGGGACGCGCACCGATGGCCGCTCTGGGAGACGGAAGAGAACGGCGGGATGCCCGTACTGGGAAATCCGACGGCCGCGGTTCTCTACCCGGGCAAGCTGATCTACCGGCTCTTCCCTTACGCCTTAGCCGCACGGCTCTACGTCGTGACCCATACCGTCCTGGCATTCGTCGGGACGATCGCCTTGATGCGGAACTGGAAAACGAGCTGGACGGGCTCCGCACTTGCCGCGATGGCTTATGCGTTTGGAGCGCCGATCCTTTTCCAGTACTGCAACATCATCTATCTCGTCGGAGCAGCCTGGACGCCGTTCGGCCTTCGCGCCGTGGACCGCTGGCTCCGCCTCGGCAAGCGGTGGGCCTTGCTCGAGCTCGCTTGCGTTCTGGCGATGCAGACCCTGGGCGGCGATCCCGAGTCGTCCTACATCATCGGCCTCTGCGCCGGCGGTTACGCCGTCGGTCTGGCCTTCGTGCGTCATCGCCGACCCAGAGAGAATCGTTCGCGTTCCCTGGCGATCATGGTCCTCGGCATCCTGGCGGTTCTCGTCTGGATCGTGGCCACGATCGAACTCGGTGGAGTCTTGCCTCGGTTTCGTCCGGTTCACAAGGTTCCGCTCCCGCTGCCGTGGATGGCCTGGGTACCGATGGCCGTGCTGGGAATGTGGGGTGTGGTGGGCCTCGGCTTGCTTGTCCACTGGTTTCGATCCGGGCGGCAGAACGTCTTGATGCCGATGCTGGCGGGTCTTGTGGGAGCAGCCGCCCTGTCTGGGGCCTTGGGGGCGGCCCAACTTCTGCCGGTGTTCGAGTTCACCGCGCAGAGTGGGCGGGCCGTCGGGGGGAGTCCGCACGACATCTACCCCTTTAGCCTCGAGCCGCTTCGCGTCGTCGAATTCGTCTGGCCGAACGTGTTTGGAACCCATTTCGAGGGGAATCGCTCCTGGCTGAGCGCGGTCCCGCCTCAACTGGCGCATGCCAAGGTCTGGGTCCCCTCGCTCTACCTGGGGGGCCTGACGATTCTCCTGGCGTTCGGGACGTTGGGGTTCCGAAACGGCCCCGTGTGGCGCGGCTGGCTCACGGCGATTGTCGTGCTGAGTTTGATCGCGAGCCTGGGTGAATACACCAGTCCTCTGTGGTGGGCGCGCTGGATCCCCTCGCTTGAGGCCAAGCTTGGTCCCCATGACCCTCCGCACGTTACCGCGCTACGGCTGGACCGCATGCTCCGCGACGGCGACGGCAGCGTCTACTGGTTCCTATCCCACGTCCTTCCCGGCTTCCGCCAGTTTCGCTTCCCGAGCAAGCTCCTGGGCTTCACGACGATCGCCCTGGCGGCGCTTGCGGGAATCGGCTGGGATGAGTTGCTCCAGGGGATTCGAAGGAGAAAGGGATTCGTCCTCGCATCGTTGGCCCTTTCCCTGAGCTTGATCGCGTTGACCGGCACGATCATCTACCAGCAATCGATCGTTTCGTGGATGCGATCGACGGCGGGGGCCACACCCTCACCCTTTGGGCCGTTCGACGCCTCGGGGGCTTACGCCGAATTGCGATGGGCTTTCGCCCAGGCAACCGCCGTAGCCTTCATCGCGCTCGTCCTGATCGCGCGCGGAAGCCGTGCGCCGATCGTGGCAGGAGCCGTGGCGCTGCTTGCGATGACGACCGACCTGGCACTCGCCAATTCCCGTTACATATTCACCGTCGACCAAGCGTTGATGGAGAAGAAACCCAGGCTGGTCGAGCTTCTCGAAGCCGCCGAACGCGCAAAGCCGGCAGATGGACTGTATCGCGTCCATCGCATGCCGATCTGGAACCCTTCGATCTGGTTCAGGGAAGAGTCGGCCGACAGGGTCAAGGACTTCGTCGTCTGGGAACGAGACACGATCCAACCCAAGTACGGCCTCCCCTACAACATTCACTACACCTGGACTCTCGGCGTCGCGGAGCTCTGGGATTTCGACTGGTTCTTCGGTGGATTCCCCCGCAAGATCGACGCAGCCACCGCGAAATGGCTCAACGCGAAACCGGGTCAAGAGATCGTCTATTTCCCAAGGCGTTCGTTCGACCTTTGGAATACACGCTACTTCATCGTGCCCGCCTACCCCAACGGATGGATGGACGAGGATCGTGCCTTCGCCGCATTCCTCCCCGAGTCGGAACTGATCTATCCCGCGCCTGAGACCTTCAAAGAGCCGAGAGATTCCCAACGCGAGCGGGACTGGCTCGAACGCGAGGATTTCCGGATCTATCGCAACAAGGCAGCCTTGCCTCGAGCTTGGGTCGTGCACCAGGCACGTTACACCAAGCCGATCACCCGTATGGATCGTTCGGATCGAGAAGGACCGATGGAAGAAATCCTCTATCAGAACGATCCGTTCTGGAACGACCCCAACTTACGTGCCTACGACCCGACCATCCTCGCTTGGCTCGACCAGGACAAGGTCAGGGAGCTCACCCCTTATCTGCCAGGGGCTCCACCGACCGACTCCGAGAAGGTCACCATCACCCACTACAGTCCGCAACGTGTCGAGCTCGAGGCGACCCTCGATCGGCCCGGGGTCGTCGTCCTGGCCGATATCTACTATCCCGGTTGGCGCTTGACCATCGACGGTCAAGAGGCTCCCATTTACCGGGCCAATCGAATGATGAGGGGTGCGACCGTAAAGGCCGGGAAACACCGGCTCGTTTACACGTTCGATCCCGACTCGTTTCGCAAGGGAAGCAAGATCACGCTCGGCGCGTTCGTCGTACTCGCCATCCTCGCGACCGTCTTCACCCGTTGGCCGATCTCGAGCCGACTGGCGGCATGAGCCGAGAGGAGTTCCGATCCACGTTTCGTCTCGACGTGTTTTCACCCACGCACTCGTCCTCGAGAGACCAACATCATGCGACGTTCCCGATACTTGTTCCCAGCCTGCGTCGTGGCTTTGACGGCGCTGGCGCATGCGCAGACCGCGAAACAACCGAAGGTAGCGCCCGGGCCGAGCGAGCCTAATTGGGATGTCGTCTTGAAAGAGCGTTACGGCCTGGCGATGTTCGCCGATCTCCTGAACCCGGTCAAAACGACGGCCGAGGCGACTCCCGGGCTCTTCAAGAAGGCCGGTCCGGGACCCGTCTCGTACGCTCCGGTCATCGCCCTGGGCCTGCCGAACACGACTCGAGGTGGCTGGTATTTACCAGGTTCCGACGCGGGCTCTCCCCAGTCGCACGCGCTCTGGTCCTATCGCTTCAAGAATACGACCGAGGACCTCGAGACGGGCAAGAATCTGCCGCCCCCGCTGGCCGAAGGCTCAACCACCACCTTCGATCCCGGTGACAAGGCCTTCGGACTCACGATCTCCAACGACGAGTTCAAGGATGGTGGTGTCTTCACACAACCCAGCCTCGTCGCCGCGATCAATCGCCGACTCGCCGCGCAACCCTACAAGGTCATGATCTATCCCAATCGCGACAAGGCCACGGGAAAAGCGATCCCCAATAGCCTCCTCATCGGCTGGGAATACTCAACCAACGACGACTTTCAAGACGTCGTCTGTCGAGTCGATAACGTGATCTTGATCGATTCCATAGGAAAGCCGGTTCAGAATCCCTAGCGAGGCTGGCAGGCATGCCCAGCAGGGAATGACCATCATTATTGAAGAAGAAAAGAGGATCGGTGGGCAGTGCCCAGGCTACGGAAGACCTTCCTGAATCGTAGGGGGTATCGCCCACCGAGGAACGATTCGTAACCGATGGTTACGTCCGCATCGGTTCAATCCCTGAGCCAGTCCGCCGCGATCGGAACACGCGGCTCCGGCTCACCTCGGTTCGAGCATTCTCGAACCTCGATTTCATTGGCGACCTTACGTACTCCTTCAAGGTCGGCGACGATCACTTGGGCGAGTTGTTTGAGATAATCCGAGGGAACGGAGCCCCAGAGCGTGAGAACTCCGTCGTGATAGCGACTGCCCACCGTCCGAAGTGCGAGGTAAGCGCTGTCCCTCAGGCGAGCGTTGACCGCTCGCTCCACGGCCGGCGTTAACAAAGCCTTGCGATTCAAGGCGACCGAAGAGTCTCGGAGAGTTTTCATGCGATGATCCTGTCCGACGATTCTTGGTGGCGCCCCTCATGCGCGGAGATCGAGGAGCGTCTTCTTTTATTATCGAATCCTAATGAGACGGCCTTAACATTCTCTCAAGCCCCGACGATACAGCCGAACGGTGTCAAACCCTCGAAAAACAGGACGAAAATTCTCACAAATCGACGTAAACACAAAACTCGACGTAAACGCAAGACCCGAAACACCTCGGCCCCCTCCGGTTGTGCATGGTCGATTTGTTGGTGATGGAAACAGTTCGAGACAATCGGAACGCAGTCATGGACCAAGAATTTAGGAACCATGAGGTATTCTGCGTGCTCGATCAAGGTTGGTAAGGCACTCAGCGCGAGCAAAGCAATCAATACAGGCGGGTTAGAATCTTGACAGGACCATAGTGCACAACCATGATCCCGTTGGCGGAAAGGACCGAGCGAAGTCGAGGATAGGCAACTCGTCACTTGGGAGGAAGCCGCGATGGCGTCGACAGCGAGAGCGCAATGGGTAGGGTTGTGGGCGGTGCTGGGGTTGGTGACGACCACGGCAGCCGGTGCGGAGCCGGGGGTTCCTCCGGCTCTGCTCGAGCACGACGCCTTGCAAAAGCGGCTCTCCGAGCCGAAGCTGCGACTGCTCGATCCTCGCCCAAAGGCTGAGTACGACCAAGGGCACATCCCCGGAGCCGTTTGGGTCGACCCCAAGGCGGTGGCGGCGTTGGCCTCGCGTCCCGGCGGCTTGATGGACAAGGAGGCGTGGCAAGCCTGGATCACTCCGCTCGGAATCAAAGAGGACAGCCAGGTCATCGTCTATGACGGCAAACGCCAGCTCGACGCCGCACGGCTCTGGTGGTTGCTTCGTCACCTGGGGGTCGAGAATGTCGGCCTCGTCAACGGCGCATTTCCGCTCTGGGTCTCGGAGAAACATCCGGTAACGACCGATGCTCCCAAAGTCGCCCCTCACGCATTTCCGGTGAAGTTCCGGGGGGGCTGGCTCGCAACGAAGTCGGACGTTCTGTCCGCCATTAAAGAAGGTTCGGCCCGCGTCGTTGACGCCCGCACCCAGGCCGAATACACCGGCGCCGATGTCAAGTCGAAGAAAGGGGGACACGTGCCGACGGCCTGCCGCCTGGAGTGGTCGGACCTCGTCGATCAGGACGGGCGTTTCCTGGACCAGGCGACTCTTCGCTCGAAGCTCGCCAGCGCCGGGATCGAAGGAGACAAACCGGCTATCACCCACTGCCAGGGAGGAGGCAGAGCCTCGGTCGATGCCTTCGTGCTCCAACGTCTGGGCATCCCCGCCCGGAATTACTACCCGGGCTGGTCAGACTGGGGCAACGCTGAAGACACGCCGATCGTCCAAGGCACCAAACCTGGTTCCAAACCCTGATTCCAGCAAATTAGAGTAGGCTCAGCGTCAGGAAAGTCAAATCCGTGATCCAACCGGTGCCACGTATCAAGCTTCGTTCACGTCGCGCAGGCCCAGGCCAGCCCTACCTCTCA
>Ga0153954_1000256_pt1 | contig 46541 bp, 44 predicted proteins | sample TSFL038MetaG_FD_102277 | JGI IMG/M metagenome (GOLD analysis project Ga0153954, IMG submission 102277) | Attine ant fungus gardens microbial communities from Florida, USA - TSFL038 MetaG | ecosystem: Host-associated > Fungi > Mycelium > Unclassified | place: USA: Florida, Wekiwa Springs State...
AGCGAGGATGCCGATGCGCTCGGCATCAATCTCGCCCCAGCCGACTTCCATTACCGGACGATGACGGCGAACGGCATCGGCACGGCGGCTAAGGTACATCTCAACACAATCCACATCGCCAATATCGAGATCGACGATGTCGATGCTTTCGTCATGCAGCCCGGCGCGCTCGGCCGCAGCCTGCTCGGCATGAGCGCGCTGAGCCGCCTCGGCAGCGTCCACATTGCCGACGGCAGGCTGGTCCTGCAACGTTAAGCGCGATCTTACGCGCCGGCAGGCCTTCAGGCATGCGCCGCGAACGGATGCTTCATACTGTCGGACCGCTGGATGATTTCATCGACCGTTGGTTCGCCGGTAATCGCCCGCTCGAGCGCGAGCTTCGTCGCTTCATAGTTCCAATCTTGAATCTTCTTGTCGTCGTTTGCGTCCCACTCGATGAAGACGCCGACGCAGACGAATATGTCGTCGACCTCGGCCTTGGGGATGAGCCCCTTCTTCACCGTATCGACGACGGCTCTCGCCACGGCCGTCTGCGCCGGGCCGAACAATTGCGTCGCCTGTTTGGCGTCCTTGATCTGAACTTTATTGAACATCACGGTCGCGGGCTTCGCCGGAAGATTTGGCGCAACGAGCGCAAGCAGCGCATTATCGCCGACCTTCTGATTGGTCAGCGCATTGCAGAATGCCTCCTCCGCCGGGCTGCCGCGCGGCCCGATGAGAAGATCGATATGCGCGACCTCCTTGCCTTCGCCGACCAGCGCTTCGCCGAACAAAACTCGGTCGATCTTTGACTTGCCCATTTGATCCTCCAATCGGCTCCAAAGGAGCCAAAGTGCTGCTCGCAAACGCCGAAAGCAGCCTTCTGGATCCAGCGCCTTGGTGCTGCCCGATTTTATTTGGGCTGAAGCGCATTTCCCGCAGCGCACATGACGCGTCTTATTGCGCGAGCTTGGCGCTGAAACGGAGAATTTCCTTATCTGACGGGTTCGGCTAAACCGGCTTGCCCTTCGCCCGGGCCGCTCCTAACGTCCCGCCCGCAAGAACGGTCCGGCTTCACAGAGGATTTTGCATGTTTCCGAAACCAGAGCCTGCGCTTTCGCCCAATACTTATGCTTACGAAAGCACGCCGATGGTGAAGCCGACGGGCTTTCGCGAATATGACGCTCGCTGGCTTTTCGAGAAAGAAATCAACCTGATGGGCATCGAGGCGCTGGGCCTCGGCCTGGGCACGCTGCTGCACGAGTTCGGCGTGCGGCCAGAAATCGTCACCGGCCATGACTTCCGCAGCTATTCGTCATCGATCAAGCTGGCTCTGGTGACCGGCCTCGTCGCCGCCGGCATCAAAGTGCATGACATCGGCCTGGCGCTTTCGCCAATGGCTTATTTCGCGCAATTCGACCTCGATGTGCCCGCCGTTGCAATGGTCACCGCATCGCATAACGACAACGGCTGGACCGGCGTCAAAATGGGCGCTCAACGGCCAGTCACCTTCGGGCCGGACGAGATGACGCGGTTGAAGGAGATCGTCCTCAGCGGCGCCTATCGCTATGCCGAGGGCGGCAGCTATCGCTATGTGCCGAATTTCCCGGCGCGCTATATCGCCGACCTCACCAACCGGCCGAAGCTCAAGCGCAAATTGAAAGTCGTCGCCGCGTGCGGCAACGGCACCGCAGGCGCCTTCGCGCCGCAGGTTCTGGAAAAGCTCGGTTGTGAGGTCGTGCCGCTCGACACCGAGCTCGACTTCACCTTCCCGCATTACAATCCCAATCCCGAAGATATGAAAATGCTGCATGCGATGGCCGACAAGGTGCGCGAAGTCGGCGCCGATGTCGGCCTCGGCTTCGACGGCGACGGCGACCGCTGCGGCGTCGTCGACAATCACGGCGAAGAGATTTTCGCCGACAAGATCGGCGTGATGCTGGCGCGGGACTTGTCCAAGCTCTATCCCAACGCGACGTTCGTGGTCGATGTGAAATCGACGGGGCTTTTCCTCACCGATCCGGTGCTGCAGGCCAATGGCGTCAAGGCCGATTATTGGAAGACCGGACATTCCTACATCAAGCGCCGCGTCACCGATCTCAACGCGCTCGCCGGCTTCGAGAAATCCGGCCATTTCTTTTTCAATGCGCCGGTCGGCCGCGGCTATGACGACGGGCTGTTGACAGCGATCCACGTGCTCGAAATGCTCGACCGTAATCCCGAGAAGACGATGGCCGATCTTTATGCCGATCTGCCGAAGACCTGGGGCTCGCCGACCATGGCGCCGCATTGCGATGACGAGCGCAAATACGGCATCGTCGATCAGGTTGTCGCGACCTTCCGCGACATGCAGGCCAAGAATGCGCCGGTCGCGGGACAAAAAATCCGCGATCTCGTCACCGTCAACGGCGTGCGCGTCGTGACTGAGGACGGCACCTGGGGCCTGGTGCGCGCCTCATCCAACAAGCCGGAATTGGTCGTCGTCGTCGAGAGCCCAGTGTCGCAGGCGCGCATGCACGAAATGTTCAAAGCCGTCGACGCAGTGCTGCGGCAGCATCCAGAGGTCGGCGCGTACAATCAGACGATTTAGCGCGGCGCGCTATTTGCCCAGCGCGTCGGAATTGTGCGCCTGCATCTCGGCGGTCACGTCGCTGAAGAACTTGCTGTCGTCACCGAGGACGGCGGTCGGCTGACAGCGCGGCGCGCAGGTGTAGGATTGCCGGTCCATGCCGCGCTGAACCACGAGAGCCCGGCTGTCGCCGACCACGACGATGTTCAATTCCTTGACCGTGTTGCCGGCGCTGTCGAGCGCGATCATATTGGTCTCGCCGAAGCCCTTGCCGGTGACGATCATCGTGCTGCCGGTCTTTAGCAACGTAACGTCGGCAATCATCGGATTGCCGATGATCAGGGTCCGCGCGCTATCGGGAAGCTTGTAGATTTTCGCCTGGTCGACGGTCACGCGCACCGGGTCTTCGGCAAAAGCCGGAATTGCCGTCGCAAGAGAGACGCAAACAGCTGCGGTCGCCACGCCGAGGCGCCAAAGCTTCGATATTTGCGGATCCATGGGCTGCCCTTCGCGAACACAAGCGTGCAAATTTGACTCGGAAATGGTGAATTTTCACTAAACCCCGCAGCCGCAATAGCCCTCTCTCGAAGGCGCCGCGGCGCGCTGCGGAGCCGCGATTCTGCGCTGTTTAAACCCTTGGCGGAGCCGTGCAAGGAATTGACCTACAATCCATTTCCGATGCGACGCTTCACCTGCAAGAGCACAGGTTGTTGGCCACCGCTCGGCCACTTTCATTAAGAACTCCATAATTTGGAGATTCCTAAAAGCGGGCTTTGCTTAAGCGGTTTTGAGCAAAAGCCGCCTATGCTTCGATCATTCCGCCACCAAGCAGGAATAAATTTTTTTGAAGACTCGCGAAAGAGGAAGCAACTATGAGCAAGATTTTCGCCCGTTTCGTGAAGGACGAGTCCGGCGCGACGGCTATTGAATACGGTCTGATCGCCGGCTTGATCGCCGTCGTGATCATCAGCGCGATCTCGACGGTCGGCACGAAGCTGTCGGCCAAGTTCAACGCGGTCGCCAACAATCTGACCTAATATCGGTCCCTTGCCGATCTCGCTGCGGCCCGCCTCACTTGATGAGAGCGGGCCGCAGATCTTTAGCACTGAGCGGCGCCCCGTTTTTCAACGGATCATGCGTTGGCCGTGCGCCAATTTGAGACGCGCGCGCGCATCGTAAGCCGTTAACGGCCGGTAAACGCAACGCCGTTAATCTTCGCCCGATACAACATCCGCCACAGGCCGGACCATGACCTTCGCGACGCTCGTCTTGTTCCCAGCCCTCATGGCCTATGCCGCCTTCTCCGATCTGTTCACGATGACGATTTCCAATTTCGTCTCTCTCGCACTGATCGTGATCTTTTTCGCCCTCGCCCTCGCGCTCGCCATGCCGATCCAGGAGATCGGCCTGCATGCCGCGGCCGGCGCCATGGTCCTGCTCATCACCTTTTTCATGTTCGCGCGCGGCTGGATCGGCGGCGGCGATGCCAAGCTCGCTGCGGCAACCGCGCTCTGGGTTGGGTTCGACCATCTGGCCGACTACAGTCTCTACGCTGCGGCGCTCGGCGGCGTTTTGACGCTCTTTATCCTCGCTTTGCGCCGCTATCCTCTGCCTCCGGTTCTCCTCGGCCAGACGTGGCTTGCGCGTCTGCATCAGAAGGACAACGGCGTGCCTTACGGCATCGCATTGGCGGTCGCCGGCCTCATGCTTTATCCCGAAACGGCGATTTGGGCCTCTGCGGTCGCACGGTAACAAAGCCAGCTTAGCTGTCTTACCGCGGCGCAACTGCGCGCAATTGGAGACGTTTGGTTAACCTTAATTTGACGTTTGCATGGTCGTATTCGAGGTGGGTTCAAACATCCGCGTCGAATGGTTCAGCAAATGAAGACTGCCCGCCTCGTCATATTAGGCTCCGCCGCGCTCGCCGGCGTTGGGGCGTTTTTCATGCTTCTCGGTGGCCCGAAAGCGCCCGCCCCGATCCGCATCTCCGTGCCGGCACCACCGCCGCCGATGGACCAGGTGCTCGTCGCCGACCAAGACATCCCGTTCGGCAATATGATCCAGCAAGGCGACTTACGCTGGCAAAACTGGCCGAAAAACGGCGCGCCGCCGGATTCAATCCTTGAGGCGCAAGACCCCAACGCCGTCACCGAATTCAACGGCTGGCTCGCCCGCGGCCATTTAAGCGCAGGCGAACCTGTCTATCGCGATCGCCTCATTGCGCCCGGCAAGGCCGGCTTCATGGCGGCGCTGCTGCCTTCGGGCATGCGGGCCGTTGCCATCGGCATCGAGCCGCAGGGCGGCACGACGGCCGGCAATTTCATTCTCCCCGGCGATCATGTCGATGTGATCCACACGTTCAAGGATGACGATGTGGCGCGCGCCAATGGCGGTGACGGCATGGTCAGCGAAACGATCTTGCACAATGTGCGCGTGCTCGCGATCGGCCAAAGCATTCAAAAGCCCGGCAAGGAACCCGTCATCGGCGGTTCCAACGCGACCCTCGAACTGACACCGCGACAAGTCGAGCAGATCATCCTCGCCCAGCGCGTCGGCCAGCTTTCGTTGAGCTTGCGGAGCATGTCCGATTCGAATGCGACGGCGAGCGGCGACTCGCCGGACAAGGACACGAATTTCACTATCGTTCGTTACGGCATCCCAGTTCCCGGCCGCGTGCGTTGAGTGAGGGCGGACAAACAGACCAGTCTTAAGGAATACCTTGCATGAAACGCCGCGTTTCGACTCTCGTGTGCGGATTGTCCGCTGCGCTGATCCTGCTTGCTCCGGTCGAAGACCTGTGCGCGCAGTCACGGGTGCAGATCGAAGACGGCGACAACTCCGCTTATACGCGGCGCATTTCGATGGGCGTCGGCAAATCGGTCATCGTCGACCTGCCGCAGGATGCCGCCGAAATTTTCGTCGGCAATCCGAAAGTTGCCAATGCCATCGTCCGCTCGGCGCGCAAGCTCTACGTGATCGGCCTCGACAACGGCCAGACGACTGTCTTCGCCATGGACAAGGAAGGCCGCCAGTTCGCCGCACTGCAGATCAGTATCGGTCGCGACGTCGGTGAATTGCAGCAGATTCTGCGGGCAGCGATGCCCAATTCGAATGTCGTCGCCCGCACGGTCAACGACACGATCATCCTTTCCGGCGAAGTCGATTCACCGGAAGAGGCGCAGCGCGCCGACGACATCGCCCAGGGCTTCGTGAAGGAGCTTGGCTCGACCGGCGGCGCGGGCTCGGCGCAAGACCTCGTCGTCAATTCTCTGGTCATCCGCGGCCGCGATCAGGTGATGCTGAAAGTGACCGTCGCCGAAATCCGCCGCGATGTCGCCAAGCAGCTCGGCCTCACCTCAAGTACGTGGGGGCCGTTCACGCAATACAACCCGTTCGGCATCAACGGCAATATCGCCACATCGCCGACCGGACAGACGAGCGGCATCACGCTTCACAATCCGTCGAACACGGTCTCGGCGACGCTGCAAGCCTTTGAACGATACGGCGTGACACATGTCTTGGCAGAGCCGACCGTGACCGCCGTCTCGGGCGAGACCGCGACCTTCACGGTCGGCGGCGAGTTCCCGATCCCGGGTCCGCCGACGCAATGCCCCGGCGGCTCGACCTCGACTGTTTGCTCTGGCGGCGCCGTTTATCAGCCCTACGGCATCAACCTGACCTTTGCGCCGATCGTCATGAGCGAAGGCCGCATTCTTCTGCACCTCTCGACCGAAGTCACTGACATTGATAACTCCAAAGAGGTCTTTATTCAGGGCGTGCCTACCCCAGGCCTTCTGACACGCAAAAATTCGACCAGCGTCGAATTGCCGTCCGGCGGCTCGATCGCCTCGGCCGGATTGCTCCAGACGGAGATGGCGGAAGTCATCAATGGCTTTCCCGGCCTGATGAACCTGCCGATCCTTGGCACGCTCTTCCGCTCGCGCGACTACCAGAAGCAAGAGACCGAGCTGTTGATCATTGTCACGCCCTATCTCGTGCGCCCGACGGCGGCCTCCGCGCTGCCGCGCCCGGATGACGGCTTCGCCGATTCGACTGATCCGCAGGCCTGGCTGCTCGGCCGCATCAATCGCCTCTATGCCTCGCCGAACAATCCGGAAGCCGTGAGGAATTTCAAAGGCCGCATCGGCTTCATTGTGAACTGAGCCGACAGGGAAACGTGGGACTGACCATGCCGACCTCATTGAAGAAAAAAGCCCAGGCCCGCCGGAACGGCCCCGTCCGCGGCCTCCTGCTCCTGCCGCTCGGTGCCGTCGCGCTGCTCGGCGGCTGCGCAAACAACGTTGACCGGATGCGGACCTCTTCGATCCCGATGCAGGACTACCGCAATCGTCATCCGATCATTCTCGCCGAGGATGCGCGGAAGCTCGACCTTTTCCCGCCGCGAGACGTGCGCGGCCTCGATCGCCACACCTATGGGCAAGTCGCGGAATACGGCCGGCTTTACCGCACCACCGGCCAGGGCCCGATCCAGGTCTTCATCCCGGCCGGCGGTTATGGCGGTTCGGATCGTTCGACGATCGAATCGATCCGCCGCGCCCTGGCGGCGGGCGGCGCCTATGCGCCCTTGGAGGTCACGACCTATCCGGTCGTCAACCGCGATCTCGCCTCGCCCGTGCGCCTGAGCTTCATCGGCCTCAAATCCAAGGTCGCCGACCCCTGCGGTCAATGGCCGTCCGACCTCGCCTCGGGCGGCAGCGTGCAGGGATGGGAAAACGCCCCCTATTGGAACTTTGGTTGTTCCTATCAAAGCATGATTGCCGAGCAGGTGGCCGACCCGCGCGATCTCGTCGGGCCGCGGGGTGAGGACCCGGCCGACACCGAAATGCAGGCCCGCGCGATCGCCCAGATCCGCAAGGGCACCGATCCGACCACGGATTGGAAATACAAGAGTACCGACATCAGCAATATCGGAAGCACGCAATGAGCGACGATTTGGACTCCCAACCTGATCAGATTGCGCCGGTTCCGCGCATTTCGATGCAGGCGTTCTGCGAGACGCCGGAGGTCGCGCAGATCGTCCAATCGGCGATCGGCGACCGGCGGATGGAACGCGCCCATGTCAAGCTCCATATGGGCGGCGCCGCCGCGGCGATCGAAGCCTATCGCTCGGCGCCGACGCCGAACGTCATCTTCCTCGAAACCGCGGCGAAGCGCGAAGAGCTTGTCGATTATCTGAATGCGCTTGCCGAATTTTGCGACGCCGGCACCAAGGTCGTGGTCAGCGGACGCATGAACGACATCGTCCTCTACCGCGAATTGATGTCGCGCGGGGTGAGCGAATATCTCGTCGCGCCATTCACGGTGCTCGATTTCATCCACACGGTCTCGCGGCTCTATAGCGGCGCGGGGGCGGAGCCCGTCGGCAAGGTCATTGCTTTCGTCGGCGCCAAGGGCGGCGTCGGGGCTTCGACGCTCGCGCACAACGTTGCCTGGTCGATCCCGCGCGACTTCGACATTCAGACGGCGCTTGTCGATCTCGACCTTGGTTTCGGCACGGCGGGGCTCGACTTCAACCAGGACCCGCCCCAGGGCATCGCCGAAGCGGTCTTCGCACCCGACCGCGTCGACTCAAACCTCATCGACCGGCTGCTGTCGCGCTGCGGCGATAAGCTCGGCCTGCTCGCCGCGCCGGCGACGCTCGACCGGATTTACGATTTTCCCGAAACGGCCTTCGACGCCATCATCGACATTCTGCGCGCCTCGACGCCCTGCGTGATCCTCGACATTCCGCACGGCTGGACGGCCTGGACGCGCCGCATCATCATCGGCGCCGACGAAATTGTCCTCGTCGCCGCGCCCGACCTCGCCAATCTGCGCAATGCCAAGAGCCTGCTCGACACGATGCGCGCCGCGCGGCCGAACGACGCCAAACCGAAGCTGCTCCTGAATTTCGTCGGCGTTCCCAAGCGGCCGGAAATCTCGGCGGGCGATTTCGCCAAGGCGGTCGATCTCGAACCTCTGGGCCTGATCAATTTTGAGCCGAAGCTTTTCGGCACCGCCGCCAATAACGGGCAGATGATTGCCGAGGTCGAGCCGGCCAGCAAAGCCAATGAGACGATCCTGGAATTGGCGCGTGCCGTGACCGGTCGGGCGGAAATCCGCAAGGCCAAGAAGAATTTGCTCGAACCGTTCAAGTTGAAGCTCGGCTTGAGCCGGGCTTCGTGACCGCCTGCGGCCGAAGGCCCGGCTATTTTGTAGGGATTTTTTTAGGCTTGCGCGATTTGCTAGGCGCCGGCGGCGTCGGGTTTGCGTGACTGCCTTTAAGGCGGCCGCGAAGGAGGAGTGAGGCATGTTCGGAAAGCGGTCGCCTGCAAGCGAAAGCGTGCCCGTGCGCGCGTCGGCGCCGGTGGCCACCATTACGAATTTCCGCGGCGTGACCGAGAACGTGCGCAAGACGCCGCCGGTCACGATCGATCCGCCGACCGCGCCGCCGCCAGCAGCCGCGGAAACGCCGCGCTCCGAAGAATATTACGTCACCAAGAGCATGATCTTCGGTGCCCTGATCGAGGGCATCGACCTGTCGCAATTGGCGCGCCTCGATGCCGAGAGCGCGCGCGAGGAAATTCGCGACATTGTCAACGAGATCATCGCGATCAAGAACATCGTGATGTCGATCTCCGAGCAGGAAGACCTGCTCAACGACATCTGCAACGACGTCCTGGGCTATGGCCCGCTCGAACCTCTGCTCGCCCGCGACGACATCGCCGATATCATGGTCAATGGCGCGATACAGACCTTTATCGAAGTCAGCGGCAAGATCCAGCTCACCAATGTGCGCTTCCGCGACAATGCGCAGCTCATGAACATCTGCCAACGGATTGTGAGCCAAGTCGGCCGCCGGGTCGATGAAGCCTCGCCGATCTGCGACGCCCGTCTCGCCGACGGCTCCCGCGTCAACGTCATCGCCCCGCCGCTCGCCATCGACGGCCCCGTGCTGACGATCCGTAAGTTCCGCAAGGACAAGCTCACTCTCGAACAGCTCATCCGCTACGGCTGCGTCTCGCCCGAAGGTGGCGAAATCCTGAAGATCATCGGCCGCGTCCGTTGCAATGTCTTGATCTCCGGCGGTACCGGCTCCGGCAAGACGACGCTGCTCAATTGCCTCACCCATTATATCGATGGCGGCGAGCGCATCATCACCTGTGAGGACGCCGCCGAACTGCAATTGCAGCAGCAGCATGTGGTGCGGCTCGAAACCCGGCCGCCGAACCTCGAAGGTAGCGGCACGGTGACGATGCGCGACCTCGTCCGCAACTGCCTGCGTATGCGCCCAGAGCGGATCATCGTCGGCGAGGTGCGCGGCCCCGAAGCCTTCGACCTGCTTCAAGCGATGAACACCGGCCACGACGGCTCGATGGGCACGGTCCATGCCAACTCGCCGCGCGAAGCACTGAGCCGTATCGAATCGATGATCACCATGGGCGGCTTTGCCTTGCCGCCGCGCACCGTGCGCGAAATGCTCGTCTCATCGATCGACGTCATCATCCAGACGGCGCGCCTGCGCGACGGCTCGCGCCGCGTGACCCATATCACCGAGATCATGGGTCTCGAAGGCGAGGTCGTCACGACCCAGGATTTGATCGTCTACGAAATCGACGGCGAAGACGCCTCGGGCCGGATCAAGGGCAAGCACCGCTCGACCGGCATCGGCCGCCCACGCTTCTGGGAACGCGCCCGCTATTTCGGCGAGGAAGTGCGGCTCGCCGCGGCGCTCGACGCCAGTGAAAAGAACAGCGAATGACCGCCATGCGCCAGATCGCGACGCGAGGCTAGATCATGCCCATTCAAGCTCTGCTTTCGGCTCTTCTGGCGGCCTTCGCGGTCGGCGGTTTCGGCTTCGTTTTCGTCTATCCGCTGCTCAGCGGTGAGCGCAAAGCGGAAAAACGCCAGGCGGTCTTCTCAACGCCGGCCACGAGAAGGCCAACCGAGAAGCAGACCGATGCGACGGCGCGGCGCAAGCAGGTCGCCGACAGTCTGAAAGAGATCGAACGCCGCAACACCCGTAAGCGCGCGAGCCTTGACACCAGGATCGCGCGCGCCGGTTTACGCATATCGCGACAGGTTTTCTTCGTCTATTCCGCCATTTCGGGCGTTCTGCTCGGGTTCCTGTTCTTTATCTTGACCCATAAGACTTATGTGGCGGGCGCCGCGGCTTTGGCCGGCGGCCTCGGCCTACCGAGGTGGACGCTCAACTTTCTCGCCAAACGGCGGTTGCGGAAATTCGTCGATCTCTTCCCCGATTCGATCGATGTCATCGTGCGCGGCGTCAAGGCCGGCCTACCGCTCGGCGACTGCCTACGCATTATCGCGACCGAAGTCGCCGAACCGGTGCGCAGCGAATTCCGTCAAGTGGTTGAAGCAGCGACCATGGGTCTGTCGGTTTCCGAAGCCTGCGAGCGCCTGGCAACGCAGGTGCCGATCTCCGAGACGAGCTTCTTTTCCATCGTCATCAACATCCAGCAGAAGGCCGGCGGCAATCTTTCCGAAGCTTTGTCGAACCTCTCCGGCGTGCTGCGCGAACGCAAGATGATGGAAGGCAAGATCAAGGCCTTCTCCTCCGAAGCGAAAGCCTCGGCGATGATCATCGCTTCGCTGCCCTTTATCGTCGCCGGCTTGGTCTATCTGACGAGCCCCAGTTACATTTCGCTGCTGTGGGAGCGGCCGGTCGGCCAAGTCGTTTTAGCGATAAGCGGTATCTGGATGGCGATGGGCGTCTTCGTCATGCGGAAGATGGTCAACTTCGACTATTGATGTAATCCGGCAGGTTAAGTGGCATGGACGATCTGATTGAATTTCTGCTGAGCCGACAGACGATTTTGGCGGCGCTCGTGGCGATTGCGACATTCGCCACGATCCTCACGATCGCCATGTCGCTGTTTGACTCCGACAGGCTCGGCCGGCGCATGAAGATCATCGCCTCCGAACGCGAGCGCATCCGCGCCCGCGAACGCGAGCGGCTGAACGAATCGAAGATCAGCCTGCGCCGCCAGCCCAAAGCCTATATGAAGAACATCGTCGATCGCTTCAATCTGTCGTCCTGGCTCGGCACCGAGCAGGCGAAGAACCAGATGATCATGGCCGGCTTTCGCGGCCCGCAGGCGGAAGTCGGATTTCTGTTCTTCCGCCTCGTGACGCCGATCGGGCTGTTTCTGTTCTCGCTTGTTTATCTGTTCTTTTTAAGCAACCTCGGCTGGCCGGTGATGATGAAGATCGGCGCAGCCATCGCCGCCACCTATCTCGGCCTGAAGGCGCCTGAAATCTACATCAGCAACACGATCGCCAAGCGGCAGAAGTCGATGGGCAGAGCCGTGCCTGATGCGCTCGACCTCATGCTTATCTGCGTCGAATCCGGCATGTCGATCGAGCACGCCTTTCGCAAGGTCGCACAGGAAGTCGGCGCGCAATCCATTCCGCTCGCCGAGGAATTGACGCTCGCCACCGCCGAGCTGTCCTATCTCTCGGACCGGCGTCAGGCCTTCGACAATCTTGCCGCACGCACCGGCGTCGATTCGCTGAAGCAAATCGCGACCGTGCTCACCCAGGCGGAGCGCTACGGCACGCCGCTGGGCCAGGCGCTGCGTGTCGTCGCCAACGAAAGCCGGCAAAGGCGCATGAACGAGGCGGAAAAGAAGGCCGCGGCTTTGCCGCCGAAACTCACCGTGCCGATGATCGTGTTCTTCCTGCCGGTGCTTTTTGCGGTGATCATCACCCCGGCGATGATCCAGGTCGCTGCGACGATGCACTAACGCCGGCCGGCGGCCTCGCCGGCCCGAAAGGCCAAACGAGCTCAGTCGGCAGCGCCGATCTGGGTCGGACGCAGGTCCTGCGGCACCGTCTTGTTGAGCCGCGCATAATGATGGAGCTTGTGCGGTGTGGCCGCGGCAAGCTTCGGCTTGTCGTAGCTGCGGATCTGGTTCCATGTATCCGATTGCGCGATCATCTGCTTGATCGAGGCGACATTCTCCGCCGCATCGACCGGCGACAAATCCTGCTGCGCGACGCCTTGAGCCGCATCGAACTTGCCTTCGAGGGCGAGCACGAGAGCGAGGTTTTGCCGTACGCGCGTATCGGCGCCAGGCTGAGCTGCGGCGAGCCGCATCGTCTCTTCCGCTAAGGGCAATTGCCGCGACAGCGCGTAAGAGAGGCCGAGGTTCGACAAGACTTCCGGCTGGTTCGGCGCAATCTTCAGCGCAGCGCGATAATAGGATTGCGCCTGATCGTGATCGCCAAGCTGATCTTCGACCGCCCCTTGCGCCGAGAGGATCGACCAGTTCGGCTGGTCGGGCGTATGGGCCTCAGGCAGGACGGTCTCGGCTTCGCGCAACCGGCCATCCTCGGCCAGCGCCTTGCCATAGGTGCCGAGCACCTGCATATCTTTCGGATATTTGGCCGCAAGCCGCTGCGCCACGGCCACCGCCTGATCGTAGCGCCCACTGGCGCGCAGCGCGCGGGCATAGGCCATGGCGGTGCGCTTGTCGTAAGGCTGCGCGTCATAGCGCTGACCGAGATCCTCGGTATAGCGCTGGAGCTGCACGGGTGAATTTGGCGGCACCGCGTCCTGGCCGATCGAGCCCGTGATGTCGTCGCTGCTGTAGCTATGGCAACCGGCAAGGCAAAGCGCGGCGATAAACAGCGCAGCCGGCGCCGCGCAGCTCTTGAGCCGTGCCCGAAAGGGCCCTGCGGTGATGGCATATCGCTTGGCGGCTCTCTTGGCGGCGCAAGACATGCGCATGGGTCGACCCTCATTTCCAACTGACGTTAGAAATAAAAAGTTAACCCTAATAAACTGTTAAACGACTCGTTCCGGGATTTAACCGGCTGCGTGGCGAAGCGGCTTCGCTTAGATTTGGTACCTGATCAGGAGGCGTTTGATGGTGTTCTTCGAGGGGCCGGTGCCGGCCGATGCGGTGCCGATCACATTCGTGACGCAGGACTCCTGGCCGGCGATCAAGGCCGCCCTGCCCGCGCCGGCGGCGCATTTTGCCGCGAGCTCGAAATTCGAACCGACGCCCGGCCATCACCTGATCATCCCGGATGCCGAAGGCCGGATCGGCCATGTGCTTTTCGGCCTCGAAAGTAAGTCGGCGCGGCACCGCGACCCATTTCTGCCTGGCAAGCTGATCACAGCGCTGCCGGCTGCGGTCTATCGTTTTGCCAATGCACCCCACGATATGGCGCTCGCAGTTCTCGGCTGGGCACTCGCCGCCTATCGTTTTGAGAAGTACAAAAAGAAGAAACACGAGCAGCCGCAGCTCGTGCCGCCCGCCGGCATCGACCTCGCACGGATCAAGACACTGGCCGCCGGCGTGACGCTCGGCCGCGATCTCATCAATACGCCCGCGAACGATCTCGACCCGGATGCGCTGGAGGCTGCGGCCGTGACGCTTGCGGCGCGATTCGGTGCCGAGGCCGCGATCACTCTTGGCGATGCGCTGCTCGACGAAAATTTTCCGCTCATCCATACCGTCGGCCGCGCCGCGGCGAAGCCGCCGCGTCTCGTCGATTTTTCATGGGGCCCGGAAACAGCGCCGAAAGTCACGCTCGTCGGCAAAGGCGTATGTTTCGACACGGGCGGCCTCGACATCAAGCCATCGAGCGGCATGATCCTCATGAAGAAAGACATGGGCGGCGCGGCGACGGCCTTGGCGCTGGCGCATTTCATCATGGATCGCGGCCTGCCGGTGCGGCTGCGCGTGTTGCTGCCGATCGTCGAGAACGCGATCTCCGCCAATGCCATGCGGCCGAGCGATATCTATCCGAGCCGCAAGGGCCTCAGCGTCGAGATCGGAAATACGGATGCCGAAGGACGGCTGATCCTCGCCGATGCTTTGGCGCTTGCCGATGAAGAGGCGCCCGACCTGCTTTTCGACTTCGCGACATTGACCGGCGCCGCGCGTGTCGCGCTCGGGCCCGATCTGCCGCCATTCTATACCGAGGACGATCAGCTCGCCGCCGAGATCGAAAAATCCGCCAAGGCCGCCAACGATCCCGTCTGGCGGCTGCCGCTCTGGGTGCCTTACGACAAAATGATCGACAGCAAAGTGGCCGATGTGAACAACAGCGGCAACAGCGGCTTCGCCGGTTCGATCACCGCCGCCTTGTTCCTCAAGCGCTTCGTCGAAAAGACCAAGACCTGGACGCATTTCGATCTTTATGCCTGGACGCCAAACGCCAAACCGGCGCGGCCGGAGGGCGGCGAAATTCAAGTCGCGCGTCTGCTCTTCGATCTTCTCGAGGCCCGCTATGGAGCGCGCGCGTGACCAATTTCGATCCGAGGCTAACCCCTGCCCGCCCCGATCTCGCCGCTTTGCATCTGCGCGGCCGTGTCGAGGCAGCGCGCTTTGCCGAAGGCCGCCCGATGCATCTGCGCGCCGAGATCGCCGATCTGCGCCGCGTGCCGACGTTCGACGCTTCGATTGATACGCAGGTCCTCTTTGGCGAGGACCTCACGCTCTATGACGAGGATGAAGGTTGGGCCTGGGTGCAGCTCGCAGCCGACAATTATGTCGGCTATCTCTCGCGCGACGCTTTGGCCGAAGGATCCGCCGCACCGACACATCGCGTCGGCGTCAACCGCAGCTTTATTTATCCGGGCGCGAATATGAAGCTGCCGGCGCAAGCGGCGCTGCCGCGCGGCGCGGCGGTGCAAGTCCGCGACACACAGGTCCGCGATACGAAGGACGATTTCGCGCGGCTTGGCGAAGGCGGCTTTATTTTTGCCGCGCATCTCATGCCGCTCACCGAGACGATCGCCGACTTTGTTGCGGTCGCGGAGAATTTTCTCGGCAGCCCCTATCTCTGGGGCGGCAAGACGAGCCTTGGCATCGATTGCTCGGGCCTCGTGCAGATCGCGCTTGCGGCCGCAGGCCAGGCCGCGCCGCGCGACACGGATTTGCAGGAGGCGGCATTGGGCCAAGCCCTACCAATTGGCGACAGGCTCGATGACCTGCGCCGCGGCGACCTCGTCTTCTGGAAAGGTCACGTTGGCATCATGCGCGACGCCGAGAGCCTGCTGCACGCCAACGGCCATCACATGCTCGTGGCCACGGAGCCCTTGACTGACGCGCGCGCGCGCATCCAGCAAAAGGGCGCCGGCGACATCACCTCGATCAAACGGCTCTGATCGGCTCGCTTTCGAGCGTCTCGCGGTCGAACGCCTCAGGCAAGAGCGCGGCGAAGCGGATGCTCTTGCGCACACCATCGGGACCAGCGCTATGGACGACCGCGTCTTCCGTCGCGAATTCGGCGATGCGTTGGCGGCAGGCGCCGCAAGGCAGGATGCCGCGATCGCAATCCGCAATCACGAGGATATCGCTGATCTGGCGACCGCCCGCGGCAACCATCGCGCCGATGGCGCCCGTTTCGGCACAACAGCCGGCCGGATAAGCGGCGTTCTCGACATTGGCGCCGGCGAAAACCTCGCCGCTCGGGGTCTGGACGGCCGCGCCAACCGCAAAATGCGAATAAGGCGCATAAGCATTTTCGCGCGCGGCAAGCGCGGCCGCAAAAAGCTTATCGAGGGCAGCTTTGGAGATTTTGTTTTCGACGCTCATGTCTGTCGGCTCGTGAGGCTGGAACCGCCCTACATATAATCACGCCGGCCGCCGCCGAAAACCTAGTTCTGATACGAGAGAATGCCGGCCGCCTGCTCCGGCGGAATTGAGTAAAGCGGGATCACTCTGATGTGCCGATGTGATTGCGGCATGGGCGGCACGGCTTGCCGGGCGATTGGCAGCCGCGCTTCCGCCGCGGCTTCGTTCGGCATGATCCGCAGGGCAGCCATCGAGAGCGCGCAAACGATTAATGCCAAGGCGACGATCAACCGCTGCCGCCGGCGTTCACGCCGAAACAGCGGATTGTTGCGTTGGGGAAAGCGCCGGCTGGGATAAAGAGCTTCGATCGCCATGGGGAAACCTTTGGGGGAAGGAACCTTGCGTGCGGCGCAACCAAAGCCCTGTCGGCGGCGGCATTTCTGTGCGCCTTCGCACGTGCTGCGAGCCGCTTTAGGTCGAGGGTCATCGGCGACAAAGCCGTGCGCGTCTGCTAACCTGCGCGCTGCGCGATTTGGGACAGGTCATGGACGAGCAAAATTCCGCACGCGTTACGGTTGAAATCAATTTCCCGAATGGTGGCACTTTCGGGCGCGAGGAGATCGAGCTCGTCAATGCCATCCGCACGCAGCGCTCGATCATCGGCGCGAGCCGGGCGCTCGGCCTCTCCTATCGCAAGTGCTGGCTGATCGTGGATGCGCTGAACCGGACCTTCGAAAGCCCGGTCGTTGCGACTTATCCCGGCCGGCGTGGCGGCGGCGCGGAAATCACCGCCTTCGGCGAACGGCTGGTCGCGCTTTATCTGTCGATCGAGCGGCACGCCGGCACTGCGGCGAAGAAATCGCTCGACGAGATTACGGCGTCTCTTGACTGGAGCTTCGACCCGAAGGCCAGGAGCGCGGTTGCGGAGCGCGATCTGGCCTGACACCGCGCCCGGCGATCGCCACCGCCTTGATCATCGCCCAAGCCTTGAGCCCCGGCACGAGCGCCAGCCGCACGACCGATTCCCGCGTGATGAGCGAATGCAGCCGCGTCTTGCCGAGGCTGAACGTGGCGCGGACATACGGCGCCGTCAGATATTCGATCTCATCGATCGCGCCCGGCAGGCGGTTGGTGATCGAAACATCCATCGGCCGTGACAGGGCGATCGAGACGTCGCGGGCATCGATCTTGACGACCACGCTGCTGCCGATTGGCAGGTTGACCATCGGCAAGCGCAGCTCGCCATCGTCGAAGAGCAGGCTTGTCAGCGCCAGATCCGGATCATGGCTCAGGATGCGGGCAAAGACCGTCGTCTCGAGCTGCGGCGCGCCGCTTGGCGCCTTTTTGTCATTGGCTGGAAGTATCTGCATCGGTCCGCGATCCATCGCGCAGTCTTCGCGCGCCACGGCTTCGGCGTCAATTCAACGGGCCAGAAACTGCCGCAACTAGATAAGAGCGGCCAAAGTGCCCTTCTGCCAGAGATAGCGGGCGAGCATGACAAGGCAGACGGCGACGATCAGCGGCCGGATCAGCCGCGCCCCGCCACGGATCATCGCATGGGAGCCTAAGACGGCGCCGAGGACCTGCCCCAGGATCATTGCCGCGCCATAGGCCCAAACCACCCGGCCGGCCAGGAGAAACAGGGTTAAGGCTCCGAGATTACTTCCGAAATTGAGCACCTTGGCGAAGGCCGTGGCCTTCAGCAGCGGCTCGCCGCGCAAAGCGACGCCCGCCAGGGCAAAAAACGACCCCGTGCCCGGTCCGAGAAAGCCGTCATAGAAGCCGATTGCCGGCACGACCACGCGCAGATAGGCGCGACGGCCAAGCCGCGCCTCGCCGCCGACCTCGGCCGCGGTCGGCGCAAAAAGAAAATAAAGCGCGATCCCGGCCAGAACGATGGGGATTGCGATGTCGAGCGCGCCGGCCTGGGCGATTCGCACGGTCAGCGCCCCCAAGAGGCCACCGGCAAAGGCTGCGGCGAAGCCCGCTTTGATCTCGCTGAGGAAAATCTGGCCTTTCCGCAAGAGGGTGGCCGTCGCCGACAGAGTGCCGAAACTGCCCTGAAGCTTATTGGTGGCGAGCACCTGCAGCGGCGGCAGGCCGGTCAGAAGCAGGAGCGGCACGGTAATGAGCCCGCCGCCGCCGGCCAGGGTATCGACGAAGCCGGCAACCCCCGCCCCCGCCGCCAGGACCGCCAGCGTTTCGAAATGCAGCAAAATGCCCCCGCCCCGGCTGCCAGAGCCCCAGTTTCCAAATCAATCCGATTCGTATATGGGATGCTGCAATTGCGAAAGGTCGCCCCATATATTGGGGGCAGGCGGCCTTAGAGCGGCTCGTAACTCCCCGTAGAGACAAGAGTGTCACACCCTTGCGCGATCTTGCCGCGACGCGGCGCGCGCGTTGAACGCTGGATTTAAACTATATGAAACTGCGCAACATCGCCATCATCGCCCATGTCGACCACGGCAAGACGACTCTTGTCGATCGCCTGCTGCAGCAATCCGGCGCCTTCCGCGAAAATCAGCGCGTCGCTGAGCGGGTGATGGATTCGAACGATCTCGAAAAAGAACGCGGCATCACCATCATGGCCAAGGTGACCTCGGTTGCCTGGAAGGATGCGCGGATCAACATCGTTGATACGCCCGGCCACGCCGATTTCGGCGGCGAGGTGGAGCGCATCCTGTCGATGGTCGACGGCGCCATCGTCCTTGTCGATGCCTCCGAGGGGCCGATGCCGCAGACGAAGTTCGTTGTCGGCAAGGCGCTGAAGATCGGCCTGAAGCCGATAGTCGCGATCAATAAAGTCGATCGCCCGGACGCGCGCGTGAACGAAGTCATCAACGAAGTCTTCGATCTCTTCGCCGCGCTCGATGCGACCGACGAACAGCTCGATTTCCCGATCCTCTACGGCTCCGGCAAGATGGGCTGGATGGCGGAGAGCCCCGAAGGCCCGCAGGAAGGCATGGCGCCGCTGTTCGACATGGTGCTGCGGCATGTGCCGCCGCCGAAAGTCGAAGAGGGCAACTTTCGCATGCTGGGCACGCTGCTCGAAGCCAATCCCTATCTTGGCCGGCTTGTGACGGGCCGCGTCTTTTCCGGCAGCGTCAAGCCGAACCAGCCGGTCAAAGTGCTCGACCGCAAGGGTAATGTCGTCGAGCAAGGCCGCGTCTCGAAAATCCTCGCCTTCCGCGGCATCGAACGCACGCCGATCGATGAGGCGGAGGCCGGTGACATTGTCGCCATCGCGGGCCTCGAAAAGTTCAACGTCGCCGACACGCTCGGCGCGCCGGATGTGACCGAACCATTGCAGGCGCAGCCGATCGATCCGCCGACGCTGTCGATGACCTTCCTCGTCAACGATTCGCCGCTTGCCGGCACCGAAGGCGACAAAGTCACGAGCCGTGTCATCCGCGCCCGGTTGATGAAGGAGGCCGAGGGCAATGTCGCGCTACGCGTCGAGGATTCGCCGGGCGGCGAATCCTTCATCGTCTCGGGCCGCGGCGAATTGCAGCTCGCGATCCTGATTGAGACGATGCGGCGCGAAGGCTTCGAGCTTGGCGTGTCGCGGCCGAAGGTCGTGCTGCAGAAGGACGACTCGGGCCAACTGCTCGAACCGGTCGAGGAAGTCGTCATCGACGTCGACGAGGAGCATTCCGGCGTCGTCGTGCAGAAAATGGCCGAGCGCAAGGCCGAGATGATCGAGATGAAGCCCTCTGGCGGCAACCGGCTGCGGCTTGTGTTCTACGCCCCGACGCGCGGCCTCATCGGCTATCAGAGCGAGTTGATGACCGATACGCGCGGCACGGCGATCCTGAACCGGCTGTTCCACGCCTATGCGCCCTATCGCGGCGAGATCGCCGGCCGCCGCAATGGCGTGCTCGTTTCCAACGACCAGGGCGAAGCCGTCGCCTATGCGATGTGGAAGCTCGAAGACCGCGGCCCGATGATGATCGAGCCGGGGCAGAAGGTCTACCGCGGCATGATCGTCGGCGAGCATACCCGCGACAACGACCTCGAGATCAATGTGCTCAAGGGCAAGCAGCTCACCAATATCCGCGCCGCCGGCAAGGACGAGGCGGTGCGGTTGACGCCGCCGATCAAAATGCCGCTTGAGCGGGCGCTTGCCTATATCGAGGACGAGGAGCTTGTCGAAGTGACGCCGAAGTCGATCCGGCTGCGCAAGGCGATCCTCGACCCGACGGAGCGCAAGCGCGCCGAGCGCACCAAGGAAAGCGCCTAAGACCGCCGATCAGGCCGTATCCTCCGGGCCGCTCGTCAGGAGCGCGTGGAGGACGGCCGGATCCTCGGCAAGACGCAGCCGCTTGGCGATGTCCTGGTCGCGGATCCGCCGCGCGATCGACGCGAGCACCGTCACGTAATTGACGACGGAATTCGCCGGAATCAGCAGGAAGAAGATCAGGTCGACCGGCTTTTCGTCGGCCGCCTCGAAGGCGATCGGCCGGCCGAGCCGGGCGAACAGGCCGAAGAAATGATCAAGCCCGTCGATCCGGGCATGCGGCAGCGCAAACCCCTGGCCGAGGCCGGTCGAGCCAAGCTTTTCCCGAGCCATGATGGCGTTGAAGATCGCCTCCTGCGGCAGGCCGAGAGCGACACTCGCGCGCCGCGAGAGCTCGCGCAGCGCTTGCGTCTTATCGGTCGAGAAAAGCTGCGGGATAATATTCGACGGATCGAGAAATTCGCGAATTTCCATTGAGATTGCCTAGCCGAGCCTGGCTCGGCGCCCCCGAAGACAAGCGCCCCTCTCGTTCGTGCGGCGCGGCGAGGCGTGGTTATAGTCCTTTGTCGGGGATGAAGAAAGGCCGCCTCGCGGTGCGGCGAGAATGGCCGAATCCGCCCCCTAGAAAATCGAATCGATCGGCGAAATCCCTTGGAAAACCGAGCGATCCGCTCGGGAAGACGGCCGCGACCGGCTAAGAACCGCGCAAAATCTGCCAATTGCACAGGCAACATGGCGCCAGAAATGACTATTCGTTGCAGGAAAACACCGCCCCCCAGAAAAGCAAGAGGAAACAGTGTTCTTACGTTGATTAGCGCCGACCTGCGTGTAGTTTTGACACGTTAGAAAATGGGTATTGGGGGCAATAGAAATGGCTTTTTCGCGCAGATCTTCATGGATATCGGCGCTCTGTGCGGGGACGATTCTCGGCGTGACGGGCGGGGTCGCTGCGGCCGCCGATCTGCCGACGACAAAGGCTCCGCCGGCTCCGCCGCCGACCTGGTGGTCGACCATCACCGTCAACGGGCAAATCGATGCCGGCATCATGGGCAATCCGGATTCCCCGGGCAGCGGCCTCAACTGGGGCCGGGTGTTTGACCAAACCGCCAACGAGCCGATGCTCAACAGCGGCATCTTGACGATCCAACGTGCGACCAGCACGACCGACTATGACGTTGGCTTCGTCCTGCAAGGCAACTTCGGCACGGACGCTCGCTTCCTTCACTATCTCGACGAAGGCGAATTCTGGATCAACTCCAAGTATCAGCTCGCGCTCGTGCAGGCGTATTTGCAGGTCCATACGCCCTGGATCACGCCCGGCGGTATCGATTGGAAAATCGGCCAGTGGCCGACGCTCGAAGGTGTCGAATCCTTTATCGATCCGTCCGCGAACCTGTTCTATTCGCACTCCTACATCTTCAACTATCCGGAGCCGTTCGCTGACTTCGGCGTGTTGGCGATCACCCACATCAATCCGACTGTCGATATCTACACCGGTATCACCAGCGGTAACCAGACGACGCTTAGCCCGTACACCGGCGACAACAACGACGCGCCGGCCTTCGAAGGCGGCGTTGGCTTGAACAAGCTGTTTGGTGGCGCCGTCACCGTGATGGCCACGACCCACATCGGTCCGGAAAATCCCTTCTTCCAAGCGGATGTTCCGCTGACGGGGAACAATGCCGCCAACTCGGCGCTTGTGTTCGAAAACGACCTCAACGCCACCTGGACCGTGACGGATAAGCTCACGGCCATCGGCGAGGTCAACTATACTAAGAACGACCTTACCGGCGCCTCGACCTACGGCGCCGTCGGTTACGCCTCCTGGCAAACGCCTTACGATTGGCTGAAGCTCAACGGCCGTGCCGAAGTCTTCCGGGACAATGGCAATGCCGCCGGCGGCGGAACCTATGTCTGCGCCTTTCCGGGCAACTTCGATTGGGTCAACGCCATCCACGGCTATCCGAATGGCGAATATTGCGGCCCGCCGACGACCTATTTCGAGTTCACCGCCGGTTTGAACATCACGCCGACGATCCCGTCCTCGGTTCCGTTCTTGAAGGCCGTGATCTTCCGTCCGGAAGTTCGCTACGACGCATCGCTTAACGGAACCACGCCCTTCAATGTGCCGGCCAACTCGACAATCGGCACGAAGAGCGACATGGTCACCATCGGTGGCGACGTCATCTTGAAGTTCTGATCTCCGCAAGGGATCGAAATGCACAAACGCCGGCCTTCGGGCCGGCGTTTTTATTTGGTCTTCCTCTCAAACAGGAGACGCCGCACGCCGGCGAGCGGCGCGGCGGCTCGTTATTCTGCCGCCTTGCCAAGTCCGCCGAAGGCAAGCTCGGTTTGCGCAGCCGTCTCGGTGCTGCCGAAATCGAGAAGGTCGATACGCTCGCCGCTCTTGGCGATCTTGTCGGCGGAAATCACGATGCCGGCGACATCCTCCTGCACCTGGCCGAAATGCGCGCCGAGCTTGCCGACCCTCTGGCGTAACCGCGTGACATCTTCGACGAGGCGCCGGACTTCGATCTGGATCACATGCGCCTGTTCGCGCACGCGCGCGTCGCGGACCAGCGCCTGCATGACCTGCACCGCCATGACCAACAGCGACGGCGAGACGATGACAATGCGGTTTGTATGCGCCTTCTGCACGACATCCTCGAAATGCTCGGCAAGATCGGCATAAAGCGATTCCGACGGCACGAAGAGAATGGCGATGTCCTGCGTTTCGCCGGCGACGAAATAGCGGTCCTTGATATCGGCAATATGCCGGCCGACATCGGTGCGCACCCGCGCCGAGGCGACCTTGCGCGCGTCGGCGTCCTGCGCATCCTTCAGGGCCACGAAGGCTTCGAGCGGAAATTTGGCGTCGATCACCATGAGCCGCTCGTCACCCGGCAGGCGAATCACACAATCGGGTCGGCAGCGGTTCGACAGGGTATGCTGAAACTCATAGGCATTGCCCGGCAGCGCGTCGCGAACGATCGCCTCCATGCGGCCCTGGCCGAAGGCGCCGCGCGCCTGTTTGTTGGCAAGAATATCCTTCAGGCCAATCACCTCCTGGGTCAGGCCGGTGAGGCGTGCCTGTGCCGCGTCGATGACGGCGAGGCGCTCATTGAGCTTGCCGAGGCTTTCGCTCGAATTGCGCGACTGATCCTCAAGGCTGCGGCCGACACGCGCGCCAACCGATTCGAGCTGCTCGGCGACAAAGCGCGCGAGATCGGCCTGACGGGATCCCAGGATTTCCCCCATGCTGCGCAGACGGCCGGTGACTTCGGCGTGGGCACGGGCGAGTTCCGCCAGCTTCTCCTGCAAATCCGCCTGGCGCGCCGCAGCTTCCGCGGCATCGCGCCGGCGCGCCCGCGCACCTGAAAGCCAGCTTGCGACGAGCAGTGCGATGGCGAGCCCAACGAGAGACGCCGCGACCTCCATCGTAGAGATCGGTGTGCCAAAGGCGGTGAAGAGAATCGTGTCCATTTGCTTTTCTAACAGATCGGACTCCGCGTGTGAACGAAGGCGGAACAAATTTCCCCGGCCGATCGATGGGGCTCGACCGGAACTGCACGTAATTTCGGCAAAAGCCAACGCTGCCTTTACTTTTCGCAGTTGCGTTACGGCTCGCTAAGAATATCCGGCTTAGACTTGCGGCGCTGGAAACGGATGCCCTGATGACCTCGAAAGCTACGCTCGCCGATCTGCGGCGATTCTACGGGATCGACGACGAATGCGCCGAGCTCATCCGGAAGAATCACGATTTTCTGCGACGAGAATTCACTGCGGCGGTTGATGATTTCTACCGTCTGTCACCGACGACTCTTGGCGGCCCGTCCTATTTCAATGACCCCGCCAGCGTGGCGGTGGCGCGCAAGAAATATCTCTCCCATTGGGAGATCATGACCGAGGCACAATTCGGCGAGGCGTATGAGGCCTCGCTCGCCGACATCTACAAGCTTCGCAACGATTTCGGCATTGATTTCCGCCTGTCGACGGGCGGGCGCAGCTTCGTCCTGGCGCGCGTCCTCGAAGCAATTCTGCTGCGCCTGCCGCGCAAGCCCTGGGAATTGTTTTCGACGCGCCGGCGCGCGAAACTTCAGCTCGCCTATTTCCGCATCACGATGCTCGATCTCATCGTCACCATGAACGGTTATCTGGAGGCAGGCCAGGACGAGCGCCTGCGAACGCTCAATCATCTCGCCAAATCCTTCGAACACGCGGTTGGCAATATTGTCACGGGTGTCGCGGCGGCGGCGGCCGGCCTGCGCTCGACCGCCAATTCCCTGACGCTCTCGGCCGACGAGACCAACAAGCAATCCATGGCTGTCGCCCTCGCCTCGCGCGACGCGGAAGCGAATGTGCAGGCCGTCGCCAGCGCGACGCTTCATCTTTCGCATGCGATCGGCGAAGTCAGCGCCCGCGTCCATGAATCAAACGAGGTTGCCGGCCGGGCCGCGGGCAAAGCTGATGAGACGCAAGAAGCCGTCAACAGCTTGTCCGAGGCGGCGGAACGAATCGGTGGCAGCGTCGTGCTCATCAGTAATATTGCGGCGCAGACCAATATGCTGGCCCTCAATGCGACGATCGAGGCGGCGCGCGCCGGCGAGGCGGGACGCGGCTTCGCCATCGTCGCGCAAGAGGTCAAGAATCTCGCCCTCGCGACCTCGCGCGCAACCTCGGAGATCGATGCGCAAGTCGCCGGCATCCAGGCCGCGACCCAGCATGTCGCCTCGTTCATCGCCAGCATCGCCAAGACGACTCAGCAGATGAGCTCGATCGCCATAGCCGCAGAGACCGCCGTGGGGGAACAGGAGGTGGCGACACGCGAGATCGCCCGGCGCGCCGAGCAGGCTTCTGCCGGCACGCATGAGATGACCGGAAACATCGTTGGCGTGACCGAAGCCGCCAGCAGTTCTAGCACCGCCGCCAACGAGGTGCTCGACCTTGCGACCCGGTTGACGCATCAGTCGGAAATCCTTTCGAAACAGGTGCGCGACTTCCTGACGATGGTGCGCGCCGCCTGAGCCGAAATCGCGGAAATTGACCCGGCGCGGCTTGATGCCTATGTCTGGAGACCGTTTTCGCTCCGATCACCGCCATGGCCCTGAGACCCATCCTCATTTTGCCGGATAAAAGGCTTCGCCAGAAAGCCCAACCCATCGCCGCCGTCGACGACGACATCCGCGCGCTCATGGACGACATGCTGGAGACGATGTATGCGGCGCCCGGCATCGGCCTCGCCGCGACGCAGATCGGCGAGATGAAGCGCGTTCTCGTTCTCGATGTCGCCAAACGCCAGGATGAAGAGGCGAGCGCCGAGCCGATGGCCTTCGCCAATCCACAGATCGTTTGGGCGTCGGAAGAGCTCTCGACCTATAACGAAGGCTGCCTCTCGATCCCAGAAATCTACGAGGAAGTCGAACGGCCGGCGCGGATCCGCGTGCGTTATCTCGATCGCGACAACAAAGAGCTGGAGATCGAGGCCGACGGCATCCTCGCCACCTGCCTTCAGCACGAGATCGACCATCTCGACGGCGTGCTGTTCATCGATCACATCTCGCGGCTTAAGCGCGAAATGATCTCCAAGAAATTCACCAAGGCGGCCAAGCGCGACGCCGAGCAGGATAAGGACGAGACGGACCCCAAACAGGCCCGGTTGGAAGGCTGAGCGCCTTGCGCATCGTTTTCATGGGCACGCCGGATTTCGCCGTGCCGGTCCTGACCGAGATCGCCGCACGCGGCCATGATATCGCGGCGGTCTATACCCGCGCGCCGAAGCCCGCCGGCCGGCGCGGCCTCGAAACCCTGCCCTCGCCTGTTGCCACCGCCGCGGCGGAACGCGGGCTTCCCGTTTTTACGCCAACGACGCTTCGCACGGCTGACGCCGCGGAGATATTCGCAAGCCATCGCGCCGATGTCGCAATCGTCGTCGCCTATGGCCTCATCCTGCCGAAGGCCATTCTCGACGCGCCGGCAAAGGGCTGTCTCAATCTGCATGCCTCGCTGCTGCCGCGCTGGCGTGGCGCCGCGCCGATTCAACGCGCCGTCATGGCGGGCGATCGCGAGACGGGCGTCGCCATCATGCGCATGGACGAAACGCTCGATACCGGTCCTGTCGCGCTTGTCGAACGTGTTGCGATCGGCGCCGAGACGACGGCGGGAGACCTGCACGACACGCTCTCGCGCATCGGTGCCGATCTGATGGGCCGGGCGCTCGAGCTTCTGGCGCGCGACGCTCTTATATTCACGCCGCAGGCCGCAAATGGCGTCACCTATGCCGAGAAAATCACCAAGGCCGAGGCCCTGATCGACTGGTCGCGCAACGCGGCCGATCTGCATAATCTCGTACGCGGACTGTCGCCCTTCCCAGGCGCCGTTTTCCTTGCCGATCTCGGCAAAGGCGCGGAACGGGTCAAAGTCCTCCGCGCGCGTGTCGCCGCGGGCGCGGGCACGCCGGGCTCCGTCCTCGACGACGAATTGACCATCGCTTGCGGCCGCGGTGCGCTGCGGCTTTTAGAAGTGCAACGCGCCGGCCGGGCGCCAATGCCGGCCATCGAATTCCTGCGCGGCGCGCGGCTGCCGCGCGGCACGCAGCTTTCCGTCTGATGCCGCGCTACAAGCTCACGATCGAATATGACGGCGCGGGCCTCGTCGGCTGGCAGCGGCAAGCAAACGGCCCGTCCATCCAAGCGGCGGTCGAACGCGCGCTGACCGCGATCACCGGCGCCGAAGTCCCGATTCGCGGCGCCGGCCGCACCGATGCCGGTGTGCATGCGGTGGGACAAGTCGCGCATGCCGACCTTGCCCGCGATTGGCGCCCCGACGTTCTGCGCGACGCGCTCAATGCGCATCTGCGCCCAAGCCGGATCGCCATCGTCAAGGCCGAGCCCGTCCCCGATACATTCGATGCGCGATTTTCGGCCGTCCGCCGCCACTACGTCTATAAGATCATCAACCGCCGCTCGCCGCTGGCGCTCGAAGCCGGGCGCGCCTGGCTCGTCAAACGCAAACTCGATGCCGAGGCCATGCACGCGGCGGCGCAGGTTCTTGTCGGCCGGCACGATTTCTCGACGTTCCGCGACGCCGAATGCCAAGCGGCAAGCCCGGTGCGGACGCTCGAGCGGCTGGATGTCGTCCGGCAGGGCGATATCATCGAAATCTACGCCAGCGCACGATCCTTCCTGCACCATCAGGTGCGCTCCATGGTCGGCTCGCTCGAACATGTCGGCTCCGGCAAATGGACGGGCGAGGACCTGAAAGCCGCGCTTGATGCCCGCGACCGCAGCCGCTGCGGCATGGTGGCGCCGGCAGCGGGCCTTTATTTTCTGGCCGTGGATTACCCAGAGCTTGGCCATAGCGAGCCGGCAGCCGAAAATCCGGATATTTCTAAACAGCCCGGGAATTGACGAAAAAATTTATGGTTAACCGGGGTTTAAGAGAAGACAGCGCCGACGATCGTGCTATAACAACAGGCAAGCAAGAAACGGGCCGTGAAGCGGTTACCCTTTGACGGGGGTTGTATTCGAGTATGGCGCTGACCACCAAGCTCCTTCTTCGCCAGGGCCAATCCCTGGTTATGACGCCGCAGCTTCTCCAGGCGATCAAGCTTCTCCAATTTTCCAACGTCGAACTCGCCGCCTTCGTGCAGGACGAGCTGGAGCGTAACCCGTTGCTGGAGCGCGCCGAGGATGCCCCCGAGGGCGATCTGCCCGGCGAGGCCAGCCAGAGCCCTGAAGCTGCCAACGGCGATTTCAATGACGCCGGCGAGGCCGAATGGAGCTCCGACGCCTTCGCCACCGACCGCGGCACGTTGGAGGCGAGCCTCGGCACGGAGCTTTCCAACGCCTTTGACGACGACCGCGCGCCGACCCCGGCCGAGCGCCCGCCGGCGGGCGAAGGCTTGTCGCTATCGGCGAGTTCATGGTCCGGCGCGCCCGCCCCGGCGGCAGACGGCGAGGCGACCAATCTCGAAGCCTATGTCGCCGCTGAGCTGAGCCTCCGCGATCATCTGGCGGCGCAATTGACGCTCGCCACCAAGGATCCGGTCGATCGGGTGATCGGTCAGGCGATCATCGATTCCATCGATGATGCCGGCTATTTCGCCGATGCTCCGGCCGAGGTCGCGCTGCGCCTCGGCGCGCCGCTCGAACGGGTGGAAAAGCTTCTCGCCGTCATCCAGACCTTCGAGCCGGCCGGCGTCGGCGCCCGCAACCTTGCCGAATGCCTCGCGATCCAGTTGCGCGAGAAAGACCGGTTCGATCCGGCGATGCAGGCGCTCGTCAACCGCCTCGATCTCGTCGCCAAGCGCGATTACGCCGGCTTGCGTAAGCTCTGCGGCGTCAGTGCCGAAGATATTTCGGACATGATCGCCGAGATCAAACAGCTCGATCCCAAGCCCGGCCGCGCTTTCGGCGGCGGCACCGTTCAGCCGGTGGTGGCCGATGTCATCATCCGCGCTTTGCCGGACGGCTCCTGGCATGTCGAACTGAATGCCGAAGTGCTGCCGCGCCTGCTCGTCAATCAGGTCTATGCGACACGGGTTGCTCGCGCGAAAGCCAATGACGTCGACCGCTCCTTTCTTTCCAATTGCCTGCAGACGGCCAATTGGCTGACCAAGAGCCTCGAACAGCGCGCCCGCACCATTCTCAAGGTCGCGAGCGAAATCGTCCGCCAGCAGGATGCCTTTTTCGCCCACGGTGTCGAGCATTTGCGGCCGCTCAATCTGAAGGCCATTGCCGACGCCATCGGCATGCACGAGTCGACCGTCTCGCGCGTCACGTCGAACAAATATATTTCCACGCCGCGGGGGCTCTTCGAACTGAAATATTTCTTCACCGCTTCCATCGCATCGCACAGTGGCGGTGACGCCCATTCGGCGGAAGCGGTGCGATTCCGCATCAAGCAGATGATCGACCATGAATCCGACAGCGACATTCTCTCCGACGACGCCATCGTCGAACGATTGAAGAAATCGAATGTCGAAATTGCGCGCCGCACTGTCGCCAAATATCGCGAAAGCCTGCGTATTCCGTCGTCGGTCGAGCGCCGGCGAATGCGCGGCATGCATTGAACCGTTCAAATGTTGCAAGCTTTTAATGCTTCCACAAAAGCTTGAATCGCCTTGCAATTAGTCACTTGCCGCAATGCATTGCGGTCATGCTCAAGCGGGTTTTCCTCACTGTGCACGGCAGCGTCTGTCAACCCATTGACTTCACGACGTGAGGCTCCTAACCCTGAAGCAACCGCCGGTTAATGGTGGACCGCGTTGGGGCGACAGTGAATTGGAGGTAAACCAATGACATTGCGCGTCTCTGGGAAGAATATCGATATCGGGGACTCTCTTCGCACTTACGTCGGCGCGCGACTCGATCTTGTCGTTTTGAAATACGCCGCGGAACCGACGGGTGGTCATGTGACGATCGAGCGTGAAGGCTCAGGCTTCCGCACCGATTGCACCTTACATCTTGACACCGGGGTAACCCTGCAGGCGGAAGGCGAAGCGCCAGACGCCTACACGAGTTTCAACAAAGCGGCCGATCGAATCGAGAATCGGCTGCGCCGGCAAAAGGACCGCAGCAAGGTCCGCGCCGCCAATGGCGTTTCGGAGCCGGAGTTTACGGCAGTGCCGCAGCCTCGTTCCTCCATCGCGCATGACGCCGATGAAGCGACGGATGCCAATCCTGTGGTGATCGCCGAATCCTTCGCCGGCATTGAGGAAATGTCGGTGTCGGCCGCCGTCGAAAAGCTCGACACTGGCGATCTTCCGGTGGTCTTCTTTCGTCACGCGGGCGACCATCACGCGAACCTTGTCTACCGCCGCGCCGACGGCAACATCGGCTGGATCGATCTGAGCACGCCTGCAAAAGCCTCGTCCCTCTAACCCCTGGACTCGCGCGCGGGAGGGACCATATGGCCCCTTGCCGCGCCGGCCCTCTGCGCGGTGCACAACATGGCTCTCCCTTCGAGTGTCCGAAAGTTGGAAGTCAATATTCCCATGCGGCTCACGGATTTGATTGCCCCCGACGCCATCGTCGCTTCGTTGCGCGCCGGCACGAAGAAGCTCGTCCTGCAGGAATTGAGCGAACGGGCGGCGCGCGTCTCCGGCCTGCCGCCGCGGGAAATCTTCAATGCGCTGCTGCAGCGCGAACGGCTTGGCTCAACCGGCACCGGCAACGGCGTCGCGCTGCCGCACGCCAAACTCAAGAAATGCCAACGCATATTCGGGGTTTTCGCACGGCTCGAAAAGCCGGTGGATTTCGAAGCCATCGACGGCGAGCCCGTCGACCTCGTGTTGATGCTTATGGCGCCGGAATTTGCCGGCGCTGATCATTTGAAGGCGCTGGCGCGCGTCGCCCGGGTTCTGCGCGACGTGACCATCGCCGCCAAATTGCGGGCGACGCACGACCCCGCCGCGCTCTATGCCGTGCTGACCCAGGAACCGGCCTCAAACGCTGCGTAACTTTGGCGCTTTCGCCAGATGTACCGGGCTTCAACATGCGTTAGGTTGCGGCCATGTCGAGCGATCCCGAAATGGCCATTGCAACGTCGTCCCTCCCCGCGCTGCTGGATGAGGCGGCGGCGCGCTTTCCGCATCATGTCGCGATCGACTTCTTCGGCCGCAAGCTGACCTATGCGGAACTCGCGCGCCAGGTCGATCGCGTTGCGCGCGGCTTTCAGAATGTTGGCGTCGAGCGCGGCACACGGGTCGGCCTTTGCCTGCCGAACTCGGCCTATTTCATCATCGCCTACTATGCGGTGCTGAAGGCAGGCGGCATCGTCGTCAATTTCAATCCGCTCTACGTCCCGCGCGAGATCGCCCGGCAGGTTGAGGATTCCGGCACCACGATCATGGTGACGCTCGACGTCGAGAAAATTTATCCCAAAATCGCCGAGGTTCTTCAGGCAACCTCGCTTGAAAAGGTCGTCGTCTGCTCGCTGCAGGCCGCGCTGCCGCCGGTCAAAGGTCTGCTGTTGCGCCTGTTCAAGGGCAAAGAACTCGCGAAAATTCCGCACGACAAAAGGCACATCCGCTTCGAGCGTCTCCTGGCCGATCGCGCCCCGCCGGCTCCCGTTGCGATCAATCCGGCCATCGACCTCGCCGTCCTCCAATATACCGGCGGCACGACCGGCGTGCCGAAAGGCGCGATGCTCAGCCATGCCAATCTCACCGCCAATGTCACGCAGATCAAAGATCGCGTGCCGGTCCTGAGGCCGGGGCAGGAGCGCGCGCTGATCGTGCTGCCGCTGTTTCATGTCTTCGGCATGACCGCCTGCATGAATTTCTGCATTTCGCTAGGCGTCGAGATGGTGCTGTTGCCGAGCTTCGATCTCGCGCAAGTGCTGAAATTCATCGTCAAGAAAAAGCCGACACTTTTTCCCGGTGTGCCAAGCCTTTTCGCGACTTTGAGCAACAAGGCCGCACATGGAAAATTCGACTTGTCCTCGATCCGCTTTTGCATTTCCGGCGGGGCCTCGCTGCCGCTTGAGACGCGCCAGCGTTTCGAGGCGCTGACAGGCTGCAAACTCGTCGAAGGCTATGGCCTGACGGAAGCCTCGCCCGTCGTCGCCGTCAATCCGCTTGATGCTGCCTACAAGAACGAATCGGTCGGGCCGCCGCTCAAAGGCACGATTGTCGAAATCCGCTCGCTCGATGATCCGGCGCAAATTTTGCGTACCGGCGAGCGGGGTGAAATCTGCTTGCGCGGACCGCAGATCATGGCGGGCTATTGGCGCAATCTGGAGGAGACGAAAGCCATCTTCATCGACGGCGCGCTGCGGACCGGCGACGTCGGCTATCTTGACAAGGATGGCGACCTCTTCCTCGTCGACCGGATCAAGGACCTCATCATCTGCAACGGCTTCAAAATCTATCCGCGCAATATCGAGGAAGCCCTGCTGCAACATCCCGCCGTCGCCGAGGCGGCCGCGATCGGCGTCGCCGATTCTATTCGCGGGCAGATACCAAAAGCCTTTGTGACGCTCGTGCCCGGTACCGCGGCCACATCGGCCGAGCTTCATGAATTTCTCAAAGGCCATCTCTCACGGCTCGAACTGCCGCGCGTCATTGAAATCCGCGAAACACTCCCCAAAACCAATATCGGCAAGATCAGCCGCAAGGATTTGGTTTTGGAAGAAGCGCAGACATCCGCGCCTGCCTCCGCCTGATGGCGAGCCGTCGCACAAAGCCCGCAGATGCTGCCGCCAATGAAAGCCTGCTGCCGCCGCGCTTTTTAGAATTTTTCACGCGCCGCGGCTGGACGCCCCGGGCACATCAGCTTGCCCTGCTGAAACATGCCGAAGCCCATGAGGACGTGCTGCTCATCGCGCCGACCGGCGCCGGCAAGACGCTCGCGGGTTTTCTGCCGACGCTTGTCGATCTCGACCGGCCGCGCAACCGGCGCGGCCTGCACACGCTCTATCTCTCGCCGCTCAAGGCGCTCGCGACCGACGTGGCGCGCAACCTCGACATCCCGATCGCCGAAATGGGGCTCAAGGTGCGCGCCGAGACGCGCACCGGTGACACCTCGGTCTCGAAGCGCCAACGCCAGCGCCGCGACCCGCCCGATATCCTGCTGACAACGCCGGAACAGCTTGCGCTGCTGCTCGCAAGCGCCGATGCGCGCCATCTCTTCGCCGATCTGAAGCGCGTCGTGATCGATGAATTGCATTCGCTTGCGGCGTCGAAACGCGGCGACCTGCTGAGCCTCGATCTCGCCAGGCTACGCCAGATCGCGCCGCAGATGCGCGCCACGGGTCTCTCCGCGACTGTGCGCGATCCGGATGAATTGCGCCGCTGGCTCGTCTCGCAGAGCGAGGGCGCGATGGCGCATCTCGTCAACGCGCCGCCCGGCGCAAAACCCGACATTTCAATCCTCGACACGACCGAGCACCTGCCCTGGTCCGGACACACGACACGCCATGCGATTGCGGAGGTTTATGGCCTGATCAAACAGGCGCATATGAGCCTCATCTTCGTTAACACGCGGGCGCTCGCCGAATTCGCCTTCGCCGAGCTCTGGCGGATAAACGAAGACAAACTGCCGATCGCGCTGCATCACGGCTCGCTCGATGTCGGCCAGCGCCGCCGCGTCGAGGCCGCGATGTCGGAAGGCCGGCTGAAGGCTGTCGTCTGCACCTCGACGCTCGATCTTGGCATCGATTGGGGCGATGTCGATCTCGTCGTCAATCTTGGCGCACCGAAAGGCGCGAGCCGGTTGATGCAGCGCATCGGCCGCGCCAACCACCGGCTCGATGAGCCGTCGCGGGCGATTCTCGTGCCCTCGAACCGTTTCGAAGTGCTCGAATGCCGCGCCGCCGTCGATGCCGCCTATGCCGGCGAGCAGGACACGGCCGTCGCACGCCGCGGCGCGCTCGATGTGCTTTGCCAGCATGTCCTCGGCATGGCCTGCGCCGAACCCTTCTTCGCCGACGATCTTTTTCGCGAGGTCACTTCGGCAGAACCCTATCGCGATCTGACACGCGAAGAATTCGACGCCGCCGTCGCCTTCGTGGCGCACGGGGGCTATGCGCTCGCCTCCTATGAACGCTTCGCCAAGATCAAGCAGCAGAAAGACGGCACCTGGCGCATCGCCAACGGCCGCGTCGCGCAGAACTATCGCATGAATGTCGGCACGATCGTCGAGGCCGACATGCTGAAAGTACGCCTCGTGCGCGGCCGGGCGGAAAAGCCGGGCGAGAATTACACCGGGCCGTTGCGGCGGGGCGGGCGCATCCTCGGCCAGATCGAGGAATATTTCCTCGAGACGCTCGCGCCGCACGACACGTTTCTCTTCGGCGGCGAAATCCTCGCTTTGCAAGGCATTGTCGAGAACGAGGCGCTGGTTTCGCGCGCGCGCGCCGATGCGCCCAAAATACCCTCTTACGATGGCGGCAAATTTCCGCTCTCGACGCATCTTGCCGCCCGGGTGCGGGCGATGGTGGCAGACCCCAAGCAATGGCACGAATTGCCGGAACCCGTCGCCGAATGGCTCGGGCTCCAGGCGCAACGCTCGGCGCTGCCGCCGCCCGGCCATCTGCTCGTCGAGACTTTTCCGCGCGGCAATAGATTCCATCTGCTCGCCTATCCATTCGAGGGGCGGCTGGCGCATCAGACGCTCGGCATGCTGCTGACCCGGCGGATGGAGCGCATGGGGCTGAAGCCGCTCGGCTTCGTCGCCAACGATTATGCGCTCGGCGTCTGGGGCGCGACCGACATCGGCGCGGCGATCAAGGCGAAACGCGCGAGCCTCGCGTCGCTCTTCTCGGAAGACATGCTGGGTGACGATCTCGAAGCCTGGCTGCTGGAATCCTCGCTGATGAAACGCAGCTTCCGCAATTGCGCGATCATCTCCGGCATGATCGAGCGCAATTATCCCGGCCGCGAGAAGACCGGCCGGCAAATCACCGTTTCGACCGACCTCATCTATGACGTTCTGCGCCGGCACGAGCCGGACCATATTCTGCTGCGCGCGACGCGCCAGGACGCCGCGCTCGGCCTGCTCGACCTGCCCCGCATCGCCGCCATGCTCTCGCGTATCAAAGGCCGAATCATGCATAAAGAGCTTGCCCGCGTGTCGCCGCTGGCGGTGCCGATTTTGCTCGAAATCGGCCGCGAACCTGTCTATGGCGAAGCGCGCGAGGCGATCCTGGCGGAGGCATCGGCCGCTCTCGCCAAGGAAGCGGCCGAAGGCTGAGACACAAATTCAAGATGAATATCGCGATTAGACCCGACAGCCGCCACAGCCCTGCCCCTGCCCTTCAGCTCGGTGCCGCAAGCTTCGTCGCCGATGCGATGGGGGCGCTTTACTGGCCGGAAGAACGGCTGCTCGTCGTCGCCGACCTGCATCTCGAAAAGGGTTCGGCCTATGCGCGCCGGCGCGTCTTCCTTCCGCCTTACGATACGGCGATGACGCTCGCGGCGCTGGCGGCGCTCGTTGCGCGTTACATCCCCCGCACCGTGATCGCGCTCGGCGATTCCTTCCACGACGTCGAAGGCGGTGAGCGGCTGCCGGCGCAATTCCGCGCCACGCTGCGCCAATTGCAAGCCGGCCGGCACTGGATCTGGATCGCCGGCAACCACGATCCGCATTTGCCGGCGGACCTTGGCGGCGCACGGCACGACGAACTCGTGATCGCCAATATCACTTTCCGCCACGAGCCGAAGGCCGCGACGCCCGAGATCGAAATCGCCGGCCATCTGCATCCGGTCGCGCGCGTCGTCGGCAGCACGGGCTCGGTGCGGCGGCGCTGCTTCGTCAGCGACGGGGCGCGCTGCATCCTGCCCGCTTTCGGCGCCTATGCCGGCGGTCTCAATCTGCATGACCGCGCCTTCGCGCCGCTTTTCGCCGGCCGCGAACGCATCGCCCATGTCATGGGGCGCGAGCGCGTCTATAAAATCTCGCACCGGCACTGCCTGCCGGACTAGACGCTCCGCTCACCGGTAAAATCCCCGCGAGCATTTTGGATTTCGTGCTGCACCGCGCCATCTACGCCTCGCGTAGGCTTAAAAGGGGGCGTGATGAGGCGGCGATTAGCCTTGAATTTTCTTATCCTTTTCCTCGCAGGCTGCGCCGATGACAGCGTTGAGGTCGCCAGGCAGGCCCGCACCAGCCTCCTCGGCATGTCCGAGCTTCAGCTTGAGTCTTGTCTGGGACTGCCGGACCAAAAGGTGACCGATCACAAGACGACGCTGTTCATGTACAACGCCAATTCCTCGCACAGTGTAAGCTTGACCATTCCGGTCATCGACTTCGTCGGCGCCTCGTTCAACGGCTACTGTCATGCGACATTCCGGATCGAGAAGGATCGCGTCGTCGCAGTGAATTACAGCGGCGACACCGACGATCCGCTGGGCGGCGGCAAGGACGCCGTCTGCGCCCCGATCGTCCGCTCCTGTTACGCCGAGCGCGCCAGCGCACAGCCCTGAGCTTGCCCGAATTGCCTGCCCTCATCATCATGCTATGTGAGAGTCATTCGGCGGAAGAGGGACGCAGGGCAATGCAGGGGATGTTGAGGCCGGGGATCTTGAGGCGGAGTCAATGGGCCGCGACGCTCGTCGCATTCGGGCTCATCAGCACGCAGGCGCACGCCGCCGCCAGCGCGACGATGATGGGCAATATCGGCGATGCCAATAAGGCCTCGGGCCTTATCCGCCATTACAGCCTCGACGCGGCGACGCGGACGATGCAGGCGACCGCCGCCGTGCCGTCGGAAGGCGTCAGCCTGGAAGTCATCCGCAAGGTGACGATCCAAACCGCGCATGACATCTGCGCCGATGCGCGCGGCGCCGGCTGGACCTTGAAGGTCTACCTGCCGGATCAATCCGACCCGATCGTGACCTGCCGTTTCCGCTAGCGGTCCTTAAAGCATCGACACTTTCGGTCGCTGGCCGAAGCTCAACGTCGGCGCGGGCGTTGTGCCCGTATTCGTCGTGATCACCGGCATCGTCACCTCATTGGCCGAGGCCGATGGCGTGCGTGGACGGAAGCCCTCGACCATTGCTTTAGCGGTCGCCAACTGATCGGCCGAGAGCCGCGCGCCGACATCGTCGCGCTTGGCGGCGGAATCCTGATCGCCCTGGCGGGCTGCGACGGCAAACCAGACATAGGACGAGATGAAATCCTGCGACACGCCCATGCCGCGCGCCAACAGCACGGCGTAATTATATTGGCTGTCGCGCACGCCGAATTCGGCCGCGCGCTTGAACCAACGCGCCGCCGTCGCATAATCCGGCCTGCCGCTGTCGCCGCCATCCGCCGCAAGCACGGCGAGATTGTGCATGGCGCGAACATTGCCGGCGGCCGCCGCCTTCTGATAGAGCGCCTGCGCTTTGGCGATGTCGCGCGCGACGCCAAGGCCCTTCTCATAGAAAGATGCCAGGCGATATTGCGCCGGCGCAAGGCCCTGCGCCGCCGCCTTCTCGTACCATTGCGCCGCCGTGTTCAGGTCGCGCGACATGAAACGCGCGTCGCTATATTCGGTCGCGAGGGCGAATTGTGCCCAGGCATCGCCGGCGCGGGCCTGATTGCGCAGGTCGGCGAAAGACATTTCGCGCGGCTTCGGCGCTTGCACGGCAGGCCGGGGCGCAATCGATCCGGTGACGATCGGATCGGTGCCGGCAGGTGGCGCAGCGGCCTTCGGCGGCATCGGCGTCGGCGTGACGATCGAGTTCGGCGACAAAGCGCTGTCGTCGATCTTGGCGGCGCTCGTCATGGCCGGCACCGGCGCGGGCGGCGACGCCATGGAGGCCACGACAGCCGGCGGCGGCTCGAGGTCCGAAATTTTCACCTGCTGATGGCCGAGGCTCTTCAGCAGTGCGTAGGCGCCGACGGCGACGAAAATCGCCGCCAGCGACAGAACCACCGGGCGCCGATAATGGGCAATGAGATTGGCGAAGCCGCCTTTGGCTTCGGCCGCGCGCATCGGCGCCGCAGGACGCAATTGCGCTTGCACGGCGGCCGCCGCCGTCTCGCGCTGCGCGGCTTGCGCCGCACGCCGGGCTGCGGCGATGAAATCGGAACGCGAGGCCGGCGCCTCCAGCGAATCGAGCTGCGTCGGCGGCGCCGATCCGCCGGAATTGTTGGAATTGCCATTGTCGCGGCGGCCGGGGAAGCCCGTGCCCGGCTCGATCAAGAAATCTTCCGGAGCACTCGGCGGCGCCTCCGGAGGGGCGTTGCGACCGCGCGGCTCGACGAACGGCGGCGGGGACGGCGGCGGATTTTGCGGCGGCGCCGGAGGATTGCGCGGCGGTGCGAACACCGGCGCCGGACGCTCGCCCGGCCCGTTGCGGCGTTCGGCCAATTCCGCTTCGAATGTCGACAGCCGCTCGACGACCTTTTCGAGCGTCTCGTGGACCGCGTTCAAAGTCGAGAGGGCGCGCTGGTCGGCCTGCGCCTGCTTTGACCGCAGGTCGCTTAGCTCTTCGGCGATCCTGTCCTGCTCAGCGTGATCCGGCGCGCTGGCGAAGGCCTCGCGCACGGCGTTGCGCGCCGTCTGTTCCGCCGTTTCGAGGCTCGCGACGCGCGTGCGTTCGAACTCGCCGAACAATTCGCTGATCGTGCGCTCAAGCGTGCTGAGCGAGACCGCGGTGTTCGATTGATCCATCCGCCGGGCAAGCGCGCCGATCTGCTCTTCCAGCGCCTCGATGGCGCGATGGTCGGCCTGCGGCGCAATCGCCCGCTCGATCTTCTCGGACAGCGAGAGCACCAGATTTTCAAGCGCGCTTGTATCCGGCGCGGCGTGGCGCTGCACATCGGCAATGCGCGCCGAAAGGCCCTCATGAACATTATCGATGCGATCGTAGAGATCGCGATAGCGGCCCTGATCGCGCGTCGCGGTGAGCGATTCCTCGACCTTGGCGGCGATCTCCTCAAGTCGCGCCTCGATGGCGGCGAATTGCGATGTATCTGCCCGCGGCGCGACGGCGGCGAAGCCCTCATAAGACGGCGCCGCGCGTTGCTGTTGACCGAGGCTCTCGGCGAGCTCCGCCACCTGCCGCTCGATCCGCTCGATCGGCATCGGATGGGCGATGGCGGCTGAGAGCAGATCGCGAATCTCGCGCGTCTGTGCCTGGATATGGCCGAAGGCCGCGGGATCGACGCCGCTGCGGCCCAGATCCTCGATTTTGATGCCGAGCTTGCGCAATTCGCCTTCAAGGCCCTTGATCGTCATCCGCGGATCGATCTCGGCCAGCGACTGACGCAGTTCGGCGACGAGTTCTTCCATCGGCCGCAGGATCACGTCCTTCATGCCGTCGCTGCGCGAATCCTCGATCTTCTGCGACAGGCCGCGGATGGCGGCTTCGACCGTCGCCACCGAGCCGCGCGAGGCAACGTCGCGCAAAGCCTCCGACATCGTGGCGATCTCGGCGCGCAGTTTGTCGAGATTGCAGACCGGCGGCATGGCATAGCGGGCGGCCTGCTCGCGCTGCATGGCATCGAGCCGCGTGGCAAGGCCGGCGATATCGTTTTGCAAGGTCACGAGCGAGGTCGCGCGCGGGCGCGCGGCTTCACTGCGCTGTCCGGAGGGCATCACAAACGCGTCGCGCGGCTGCGAAAAGCGCAGATCTTCGAGTTCCTGCTGGCGGCGGGATACTTCGGCGATCGCCGCGCCAAGCGACGGGCGGCGCAGCGTCTCGCGCGGCAGCGTGGGCGCCGGCCGGGGTTGCGGCTCTGCCGCCGCCGCGACGGCGGTGAGGAGATTGTTGAGCGTCGCCTCGACCCGGTTCAATTGGGCGCCATAGACGCGACCGACCGTGTCGCCTGCAGCTGGATCTGCCGGCGGCAACCCCTGACCTTGGGCCGAAGGGGCGCTATCCCTGTTTTTCCACGGAAACGCTTTAATCATGTTCGCTCCGGAGGGATTTGCCCACCTTGTCGGCTGCCGAAACTTTTTCAAGCCGGATGGCGTCGAATCAAACTTTTCGCCACGGCACGTGCTCCCCATGAATTTCCGTAACCGAGGTAAATAGCGGGTTAACTCTGACTAATTTTGGCACAGAATGACACGCTGAGAGAGCGCGCGCCATTTTATACTCTTATTGCGAGTATAATTTGTCGAGCTGAACCTTCGCCGCCCCTCCGGAAGGGACGGCGGGTATCAAAGAGTCAGCTGGTGTCGGATCAGGATGCCGGCGACGGCGGCGGTTCAGCGCGCCGTGTCGAGAAGCACGAGGATCGCCGCGCTCGGGCCGGTCTCGCCGAGCCGCGGAAAGATGCGCGTAATGCTGTTCTCGTGCGCGCCCGCATCAAGATCGGTCACTGCATCGATGGCGATCGTGACATTGAAGCCGAGCGCATAAGCCTCGCGTGCGGTCGATTCGACGCCGATGCTGGTGGCAACGCCGGCAAGCACGATCTGCGTCACGCCCAACTCCTTCAGCAAGGCATCGAGGTCGGTGTTCGCGAAGGCGCCCCAGGTCAGTTTGGTGACTTTGTGGTCCGCCGGCTGAACATTGAGCTCCGGCGCAAGCTCGGTCCAATCCGGCGGCATGGCATTGCGCGCGGGCGCCCGCTCGGTGCGCCCTGGTGCGCCGCCCGCAACATTGACCAGCACGACCGGCAGCCCGTGCCGGCGGAAGGCCGTCGCCAGCAAGCCGGCATTGGCGAGCACGCCAGCGATGGGATGAACCGCCGGCAAGCCGACGATCCCCTTTTGCAGATCGATGACGATGAGCGCAGTCTTCGAGTCAAGCTGGGTGACGGGCATTTCTTTTCCTGATGCTGTGGGAGGCTATTCGACGAGACGCTTGAGCAAAGCGATGGCGCGGGCAAGCTCGCCCTGCTCCGCTGCATTCAGCTTGGCTTCAATGCCGGCAAGCAGCCAATCTTCGTGCGCGGCGCGAGAAGCTTGGATCAACTCGCCGCACGCCTGCGTGATCGTGAGCAGAGTCTGGCGGCCATCGGCGGGATCGGGCGTTCCGCGAATGAGGCCCGCCGCTTCGAGCGCGGCGACGGTCGCGCCCATGGATTGCGGCCGCACGCCCTGCTCGCGCGCGAGCACCGAGACGGTGGCCGGGCCTTCGCGGTCCAGGCGGCTGAGCACCGCGAGCTGCGAAATCGTCAAATCGCCCGGCGTCATCTGCGCGCGCAGGCGCCGCTTGATCGCGCCAAAGACGATGCGCAGCTCCCGCGCCAGATCCGCAGCGCGACCGGTCTCATGGGATTTCTCGGTCATTGGCCCTCTTCTAACATATACGAAGCCAAACTACAAAGTTTAGCTTCATACAAAAGCGTCGATCTGGATTGCGCGCCGGATTTTTCTTAAAGGAGGCGGGCGTATCCGCCGCGCGAGGCCGTTTGTGACCGAAAGCCCTCTGCCCCCATCGAAAATCGGCATTCTGCTGGTCAATCTCGGGACCCCGGACGGCACCGATTATTGGCCGATGCGGCGCTATCTGAAGGAATTCCTCTCCGACCCGCGCGTCATCGAAACGCCGCGCTGGAAATGGTGGCCGATTCTCAACCTGATCATTCTGACGACGCGGCCGGCGAAAAGCGGCAGGGCCTATGCGTCGATCTGGAATCGCATCGGCGAAGGCAGCCCCTTGCGGGCGGTGACCGAATCGCAGGCCAAGAAACTCTCGACCTGGGTCGCCAATGGCGGCCTCGGCACGGCGCGTCCGACGGTCGAATGGGCGATGCGCTACGGCAATCCGAGCATCGCCGAAAAGCTTGACGCACTAACTGCCGCAGGCTGCGATCGCGTGCTCGTCTTTCCGCTCTATCCGCAATATGCCGCGGCAACAACGGCGACCGTCTGCGACGCCGCCTTCGCGGCGCTTGAAAAGATGCGCGTTCAACCGGCGCTGCGGACCGTCCCCGCTTATCCGACAGAGCCCGCTTATATCGATGCGCTGGCGCAATCCTATCGCAATTTCGCTGCGACCTTGCGCTTCATCCCCGACGCGCTGCTTCTCTCCTTTCACGGCCTGCCGCAAAGTTACGTCGACAAGGGCGATCCTTACGCCCAGCAATGCGCGGCGACGTTTCAAGCTTTGTCCGCGGCGCTCACGCACGATGTCAAAGCGGCGCATATGAGCTTTCAATCGCGCTTCGGCCCCGAGGAATGGCTGAAGCCCTACACCGCCGATCGCGTGCAGGAACTCGCCCGCAGCGGCTGCAAAAACCTCGTCACCATGGCGCCGGGCTTCAGCGCCGACTGCGTCGAGACGCTCGAGGAACTTGATATCGAGAATCGGCATTACTTCCGCGCCGCCGGCGGCACGAATTACGCGACAGTGCCGTGCCTGAACGACAGTGTCGAAGGAATGAATGTGATCTATGACCTTGTCACACGCGAATTGAAGGGCTGGCTTTAACTGCGTGCGCCGGCGCACGCGGTTACATCGGCGGCATTGCGCCGCAAACGAGCGTCACCATATGTCGGCTGCCTGGTCATCGGGCCGCAGCATTGCACTCGAGGAGATTTTTATGAGGACTGCAAAATTCGCTTTTGGCTTTTTGTGTGCCGCGGCTCTGCTGGGAGCGCCGCAAGCCGAAGCCAAGCCCGGTGGCTGCCTGAAATACGGTGCGGCCGGTGCGGTCGCCGGTCATTACGCCGGGCATCATGCCTTCAAGGGCGCAGTCGCCGGCTGCCTCGCTGGCATTGCCCGCCGTCGCGCCTATGAAAACGAAGTCAAGCGGCAGAAGGCCGAAGAGGCGCATCGCAAGGCCGAGGAGCAGAGCGGGACGCCGGCCAACAACCCGCCGCCGCCCGCCTCGACAACAGGTTCCTCGCCGGATCAGAAGTGAGACGGCGTTAACCGCGCTTTCGGAATCGTGCCATCGCGCAGCTTACGCTCCCAAGCGTAAGCTTGCGTCACGATCTCTTGAAGGTTGTCGTGCTGCGGCGTCCAGCCAAGCCGCGTCCGAATGCGATCCGCGCCCGCGACAAGCGCGGCCGGATCGCCAGGCCGGCGCGGGGCAAGCCGCGTTTCAAAGTCGACGCCGGAAACTTCCTTCACGACATCAACAACCTCGCGCACCGAATGGCCGTGGCCGTAGCCGCAATTGAAAACAAGGCTTTCGCCGCCGGCGCGCAAATGCTTGAGCGCCAGGATATGCGCGGCGATCAGATCGCTGACGTGGATATAGTCACGCACGCAGGTGCCATCGGCCGTCGCGTAGTCGGTACCGAAAATATCAAGCCCCGAACGCATGCCAAGCGCGGCTTGCACTGCAACTTTTATCAGATGTGTTGCGTTAGGAGTCGACTGGCCAAGACGGCCCTTCGGATCGGCCCCAGCGACGTTGAAGTAACGTAGCGCCACATAGGACAGGTCATGCGCGCGCGCAGCATCCTCGAGCATCCACTCGACCATGAGTTTCGATCGACCATACGGATTGATAGGCGCCGTCGGCGCATCCTCGAAAATCGGATTGACGGGCGGCTCCCCGTAGACGGCGGCGGTGGAGGAAAAGATAAAGTTCCTGATCCCGTTCCGTGTGGCGAATTCCAGGAGAGTGCGGGCCTTGACAGTGTTGTTGAGGTAATAGCTCAATGGGTCGGAGACTGACTCCGGCACCACGATCTTCGCGGCAAAATGCGCGATCGCATCGATCTGATGCGTTGCGGCAATGGCTTTTAGTTTTGCTTCGTCACCGCTGTCACCTATGACAAGCGTCGCGGCCGACGGGACGGCCCAGGCGAAGCCCGTTGATAAATCGTCAAGGACGACGACCTGCTCGCCGGCATCGACCAAGGCCAGAACCATATGGCCGCCAATATAGCCCGCGCCGCCGGTGACCAAAATTGCCATTCCGTTTCACTCCCGCTGCTAAAGATTTCCGCCAAATCGTCGAAATAGGTGGTTAAGTGCCTGTCCTAAAGGCAAGTTGACGCTCGGTAACGTTGCGTCCTAGGTAAAATTCGTCATTTGATTTTATTAGCCCCTCCCCAATACGGACCGCAAATGAGCAAACGCGTACGCAAAGCTGTCTTCCCGGTCGCTGGCCTCGGCACGAGATTCCTACCCGCCACCAAATCCGTTCCCAAGGAAATGCTGACCGTCGTCGACCGGCCGATTCTACAGCATGTGGTTGAAGAAGCTTACGAGGCCGGCATTGAACATTGCATTTTTGTGACGGGCCGCAACAAGGCCGTCATCGAAGATTATTTCGATATGGCTTACGAGCTTGAGGACATCCTGCTCAAACGCGGCAAGACCAAGGAATGGCAGGCCTTGAAGGCCGATCTGCCGATGCCGGGCGCGATGAGCTTCACCCGCCAGCAGGCGCCGCTCGGCTTGGGCCATGCCGTCTGGTGCGCCCGCGACATTGTCGGCGACGAGCCTTTCGCGGTCGTCCTGCCCGACATGCTGACCATGGCTAACAAAGCCGGCGGCAAGCGCTGCCTTGCCCAATGCGTCGAAGCCTTCGAGGCGCATGGCGGCAATGTCGTTGCCGTCGAAGAGGTCAAGCCCGAAGACACGCACAAATACGGCGTCGTTTCAGTCGGCAAGAAATCCGGCCCGACTTTCGAGATCACCGGCATGGTCGAAAAGCCGCCACAAGGCACGGCGCCCTCCAATCTCATCATCTCCGGCCGCTACATCCTCTCGTCCGAAATCTTCAAGATTCTCGAGCGCGGTGAAAAAGGCTCGGGCGGCGAGATCCAATTGACCGACGGCATGAAGACGCTCGGACAAGAACAGAAATTCCATGGCGTCGTCTTCGATGGCCAGACCTATGATTGCGGCTCGAGCCTTGGCTTTCTCAGCGCCAATGTCGCCTTCGCGCTCGCCAATCCCGACATCGCGCCGGATTTTCGCGGGCTGCTCAAGACGCTCATCGCCGCGCCTTAAGGCGCAGCCTTCCGTTATTGCGCGCAAAAGCAATCCAGGAGTCATTCTGGATTGCGCCTAGAGCTGGAACTTCAGCCCCGCCATGAACACCTGATCGGTGTAGTTCGTGAATCCGAACGAGCTGATGTAGCGCTGATATTTGTATGAGCCGGTGATGAGGATCGACCGGGTCATGTGATAATCGACGTCAAACTCCCCGGTGTAATAATTGTCGCTGTCGGGTTGGCCGACGTAATTGTCGACTTGGAACGTGCCGGTCCCGGCGATCGTGAGATTGCGCAAGAGATCGTGCGAGATCTTGAGCGACAGCACGTGCGAGATGGCGCCCGAGGCACCGGCAAGCGTCGTTTCGACAATGTCGGTCGACGCCGTGAACGTCACGGTCGTCAGCGGCGTCGCCGTATAGATCAGGCTCGCATCGATCGTCGGCGCATTGATGTTCGGCAGCCGCGGATCGGCATAGACACGCTCTTCATAGCCGACCGCGAGCTCGCCGGTGATGAGCCGCGTCGCCTCGTAGGTCGTGCCGATCTTGGCGTGAATGCCGTTTGACGTGCGGTCGAAGCCGGAGATATCCGACGTCGAGTCATATTGGTTGCGGTCGCCGGTGATCTGCAAATAAGGGATGAGCCCCGGCGTCAGCTCATAGCCGATGCGGCCGGCAAGGCTGTAGGTGTTGTAATCGTTCTCGGCGAGCTGCAGCGTCGTGCCGTTCGACTCCGTCGCATTGCCGAACATATAGCGGGCAAAAGCGCTGTTGAGGCTGACGGACAGCCGGTTGAACTGCTGCGTGACGCCAAGCGTCTGGCCGACGCTCGCATAAAGCGGCCGGCTGGTGATGAAGACGGCATTGGGGATAGCAAGCGTCGGTGAGCCGGGCTGCTCGGTCGTCAGGCTGAACGTCGTCTGCGAATTGATCTGCGTCTGCCGCGTCACATCGACTCGGCCAGTGACGGTGCCGGCGAGCTCCGGCCGGTTGGCGGCGGGAAAGTTGAAATAATCGTAATAGCCGCCGCGCAGATCGGCCGTGAGACTGTGCTGCGACCAATCCGACTGGACCTTCATGCCGGTCTCGGCATGGGCAAAGGCCGAGGGCACGACATCGCTGCCGAGAAGATTCGGATTGGTGTCATAGCCCGTATCCGTCTCGACATAGGGATAAAGCCGCAGCGAGCCGACGCCGATGCCGACCGGATCGAACGGCGTCAGATCGGGCTTCGGCCGCAGCGGACGCGGCAGCGTCGGGATGACGGCGACCGTCGGCCCCGGATCGGTGAGGTTGGCCGGCAGGGTGGTGCCGCGCAGCCGCATGCCGGGCGCCGTCGCATAGGGAACGAGCGAGGGCAGCGGCGGCTGCCCCACCTTTTTGATTTTCGGCAGTTGATAGAGCAGCGACTTTTTGCGCTTCGGGCGGCCGTAATTGATGAAATTGCTGGTCGCGGTGACCGGCGGCGGCAGGCCATAATTCGGCGGCGGGCTGGCGACGGGATTGACCTCGTCGTCTGTATCCAGCGACCCGGGCGCGCCGGAAAGATCGTTCAGCGGCGGCGCTTCCGTGCCGCGCAGCTCCGGCGGCGGCAGCGGCGCCCCCTGCAGCGCTGGCGCGGTCAGGTCCTGCTCGGACGGGGCCGGCGCCTCGGGCGTCATCTTCTGCGCCAAGGCATACCCCGTCGCCGCGGCGACAAGAAGCGCGGCCACGGCTGCTTTAAGGCAGAGTTTGGCTGGAACCGGCACGCGCCCTCGCTGTCGCACTCCGCTCTGGAGACTGCGATCAACGAGGGTTAAGCAAACATGGTTAACGCCGCCTTAGCGGCGCCGGGAAAGCGTCTCGAAACGGGACGAGGGAAAACGCAAGCGCAAGGCGAAAGAATCCGAGGGGGAGCTAGACGACACCTTGCTGGA
>Ga0153954_1000258_pt1 | contig 46336 bp, 43 predicted proteins | sample TSFL038MetaG_FD_102277 | JGI IMG/M metagenome (GOLD analysis project Ga0153954, IMG submission 102277) | Attine ant fungus gardens microbial communities from Florida, USA - TSFL038 MetaG | ecosystem: Host-associated > Fungi > Mycelium > Unclassified | place: USA: Florida, Wekiwa Springs State...
AGAGGTTCGCGCCGATCTGCGTCTCGATCTCCGGGATGACAGCCTCGAGCGTGTGGCCGTCATACGGGGCGCCAGGCAGCGCCTTCACGTGGGCGATGAACTGGCCGCCTTTCGAGCGATTGAGGCGTTGTGGCGAGCGAGACCTTGACGCCGAACTCGTAGGGGCGGTGGGCCTTGCCCTTGCCGATGCATTCGACCTCGGGGGCGTGCAGCAAGTAGACCTTCCGGCCGCGCTGGTTGTGACGCTGATGGCGCACCCGGAAGGCGAGCGACAGCGGCTCGGCGAAGATGTGGCGCAGGTTCGTGTCGTTCCGGGTTTTGCGCATGATGTCGCGGTAGACCCGTCCGAGATGGGTGCGCACGCTGCGCAGCGCCCCGGTTGGCGCGCCTGAACTGCTTGGCGTGGGCGTGGCGCTGGTAGGCCATCAGCGCCCGCTTGCCCACCCGCGCGTAGGTTTGGCGCAGCGTCACGCTGTGCTTTTTGGCGAGGCGCGCCAGAAGCTCGCGCTCCCGGTGCATGAGCTTGGCGTCGGTCGGAAACGCCACCGCTTTCGGCTGCATGGCGGTGTCGACGATCACCTTGGAGAAGTCCGGGGGCTTGGCCGCGCCGACCCGCGTCGCGGCGCTCAGGCTCTCCTGGATCAGCGCCCCAAGCTTCTCCTGGCCCGTCCGCTGGCGCCCCCGGGTCAGCGACGGCCGGTCGAACGGCGGCTTGTAGACGCAGAACTCCTCGCCGCAGAAGAGCTGGGAGTACGGGTTCTCGACCCAGCGCCCGCAGAACTCCTCGTCGGACAGCTCGTGCGTGGGCTTGAGAAGCGAAAGCCCCGTCATCAGCCTTGTCGACAGCGGCGGCTGGCCCGGCTTGTCCGAGCAGACCGCGCCGAACCGCCCCTCCAGAAACCGCCCGTTGATCGTTGCGGCCAACCTCGCCAACGGGTGGCCCATGTCGACGATCTGGTGGAGCCGCCCCGCCTTGAACAGATCGTTCTGACCGCTGTCCCGACGCTCGTTCGGCTGCATCGTATCACCCTTCCGCCGAGCCAAACGACCGAAGGGAATCACGGCCCAAGCCGCCGATCAATGTGCAAGATAACGGCCGTCTCGGCCGTCTAATCCGGCAAAAGCCAATCACCGCCCCTCACGGGTCTTCACGGACGACTGAATAGCCTCGCCAAGGTGCCATTGACCTTCTTCGTGAGCCGCTTCTGGCGCTGATCGCGCCCCTCGCCCACCGCGGGGATCGCGGTCGCTGTTGTAGGACCCGCGTTCGCGCGTTGGCGCTGGCGCGCGCACCCTGAACATGCTTTAAGGCGGGTCTTGAGGAGCGCCGCTTGATGGTCGATCGGTCCATTCCCCACTTTCGCAATGATCTTGGCGTTCAGTCGATCACCGTGAGCGTGAAAGAATTCATGTGTACGGGCGCGACCCCGCCGTTCGACCACCCTCACATCTTTATCGACATGGGCTCCGACAACGACGCGATCTGCTCCTATTGCTCGACCCGCTTCGTCTACGACGGCAGCCTTAAAGGGCCGTGCTCGCCCGCCGAATGCGAATGGCGGGAAGTCGCCTGACGCTTGGCCCGACGAGCGATCATCGCCGGCGCCGGCATCGCCGGATTGACTGCGGCCATCGCGCTCGTGCAGGTGGGCTTCCGGATCACGATCTATGAAAAGGCGGACTCGCTCGACGAGGTCGGCGCCGGACTGCAACTGACCCCCAATGCAACGCGCATCCTGGCGAGACTTGGCCTGCTCGACCAGATGCTGCCGTTCGTATCGAAGCCGCGCGCCGTTGTCGTCTTGCGGGGTCGCGATGACGCTGAACTGATGCGACTGCCGCTCGACAGCGCCGAAAGGCGCTGGGGCGCGGCCTATCTGGTCATCCATCGCGCCGACTTGCAACGCGCCTTGCTCGCCGCCTTTCGCGAGCAACCCGCCGCGACCCTCGCCCTCGGCGCGAATGTGCGCAATTTTGTGAATGACCAGGGGACGCTCCTGGTCGAGTCGGCATGCGGCCCAACTTCAATCCGCGACAAAGCCGACCTGCTGATCGGCGCCGACGGTCTACATTCCCGGATCCGCGAGCGCCTGGGCCTGGGAGGCGAGGACCAGACGGTGTTGGCCGGACGGGTAGCCTACCGCGCCATTGTGAACGCCGATGAGGTAGATCCTCGTTCAAGGCGTAATATCATTCTGCGTCTGGGAAGCGACGCCCATCTCGTCCAGTATCCCCTGCGTGGCGGATCGGCCGTCAACCTTGTCGCGACGATCGGCTCACCGTGGCTGAGGGGCACCCCAGAGCGCGAACAGGATGAAGCGACGGCCCGTTCAAACCTTGAGCGCGCCTTTGCCGGCTGGTCGAACGAGGTGCGGGCGCTCACAAAGGCGCCGGCGACATGGAGGCCATGGCCGCTGTATCACCGCCCTCCGATATCTTCTTTTTCGCTTGGGCCCGTCGCTCTCGTTGGCGACGCGGCCCATCCCATGGTCCCGTTCCTCGCGCAAGGCGCGGCCCAAGCCATCGAGGACGCTGGCGCACTCGGGCGGATCCTGGCTCGGACACAAGACATTCCGAACGCTCTGTCGATCTACTCGCATGCGCGCGCGGCGCGGGCTTCTCGCGTACAGAGGGAAGCCCTCAGGCTTGGCCGCGTCTATCACATGAGCGGTCCGCTGGCGTTCGCCCGAGACGCTGCAATGCGTTTGCTCGGGCCGCAAGCCCTCGTCAGACGCTACGATTGGCTTTACGGTGCGTGAGGCGCAAATTCAGTGATGAATGTGAAGAATCTGGCTCAGGAAGAGCTTGGTGCGTTCATGCTGCGGGTTCTCGAAAAAAGGCTGAGGCGCATTTGCCTCAACGATTTCACCACCATCCATGAAGACGACCCGGTCCGCCACTTGACGGGCGAACGCCATCTCGTGCGTCACCACGATCATGGTCATGCCCTCCTCGGCTAGCTCCGCCATCGCGTCGAGCACTTCTTTCACCATTTCCGGATCGAGCGACGACGTCGGCTCGTCGAACAGCATGATTTTCGGAGTCATGCACAAGGCGCGCGCAATCGCCGCGCGCTGCTGCTGACCGCCTGAAAGCTGGCCGGGATATTTGTGCGCCTGATCCAAGATTCTCACGCGCGCGAGGAATTTCGTCGCGAGCTCCTCGGCTTCGCGCCGCGACGTCTTGCGCACCCAGATTGGCGCCAGGGTACAATTCTCCAGAATGGAGAGATGCGGAAACAAGTTGAAGTTCTGAAACACCATCCCCACTTCCCGCCGCACTTCGTCGATTCGTTTGATGTCGTCGGTCAGTTCCACCCCGTCCACCACGATCGATCCGCGCTGATGCTCCTCGAGCCGATTGACGCAGCGGATCAGCGTGGATTTCCCGGAGCCGGAGGGACCGCAAATCACGATGCGCTCGCCGCGCGCGACGATTAGATTGATGTTTCGCAGGACGTGAAAGCTTCCGTACCATTTGTGGACGCCGGCGAAACGAATCGCAAGGTCGTCCTTTCGGTCGGCGTCGGCCAAAGGGTTCGACATCACCGGCGCCCTTTGACCAGCGCTCGCTCGATATGAGCCGAATAGCGCGCCATGGCGAAGCAGAAGATGAAATAGAAGAGGCCCGCGAAAACGTAACCGGTCATCATGATCGTTGGTCCGGCCCACACCGGGTCTTTGATGGCGCTATTGATCGCTTCGAGGAAATCCGTCGCCCCAACGGCCGAAATGAGCGTCGTGTCCATGAACAGACCAATGAAGTTGTTGACGATGCCGGGTATCACCAACGTCAGCGCCTGAGGAAGGATAACAAGCGCGGTCATCCGCGCATAATTCAGCCCAAGCGCCATGGCTGCTTCGTATTGTCCTCTCCCCAAGGACTGAAGTCCGCCGCGCACTTCTTCGGCCATATAGGCGGCTGCGAACATGGCGATCCCGGCCAAGGGCCGCAACAAGCGATCGGGCGCCCACGTCTCGGGTAGAAACAGCGGCAGTAGATTGTTGGTCATGAAGAGAATCGTAATGAACGGCACGCCGCGCACAAATTCGATGAAGATTACGCTCGCCATCCGGACGACCGGAAGGGTCGAGCGGCGTCCAAGCGCCAGAAGTACGCCAAGCGGCAGAGAAAAGACGATCCCGACGACCGCCGCCAGCAGAGATACGAAAACGCCACCCCATAGCTGCGTGTCGACAATCGGTAGGCCAAGCCAAACCGAGCCGCGTAGAAGGATGAGCGCGACAATCGGATAGACGCCAAAAAATAGGAACGCGCCAAAGGCCCGTCGGGGGGCGTTGATCCACAATAGCCAGGCGATCAGCATAGCTCCGATCGCTTCAGCTACATCAACCCGCCAACGTTCGGCGATTGGGTAGGACCCGAAGCGCAGATAATCCCACTTCGCGATGACGAAGGCCCAGCAGGCGCCGTCCTGATGCTGGCGACAGGCCGCGCCATCGGCCCCGCTCCAGACAGCGCGCGTCGTCGCCCAGGCTACCAATTGCGGCAGCAAATATGCGGCGAGCGCTATACAGCCAATCGTAACTAAGGTCGACCCGACCGACGAGAAGAGATTGGCGCGAGCCCAGGCCAAGGCGCCGCGCGACAGGATCGGCGGTACCTCTTGCGGCTCGGGCGCCTCGCGAACGTAAGGCAGCGACCTCACGCTCGCCGCCCTTTCAGCGCATAATGCGCGTTAAAGGCGTTAAGCGCCGCGGCCATGGCAAGGGAAATCGCAAGATAGACGGCCATGGTGATCGCCATCACCTGCACCGCCGCCTGCGTCTGATTGAGCACCGTGCCCGCGAAGATCTGCACGAGGTCAGGATAGCCGATGAACACGGCGAGCGAGGAGTTCTTGACGATGTTCAGATACTGCGACGTGAGAGGCGGCGTTATGAGGCGCATGGCTTGTGGAATGACGACGAGCCTCATCGTCAGGCTGCGATGGAGACCCAGCGCGCTCGCGGCCTCCGTCTGGCCATACGACACCGCCAGAACGCCCGCACGGACGATCTCCGCGATGAAGGCGGCCGTGAAGGTGACAAGTCCGAAAACGAGCGCGGCCATTTCGGGAATGATTGGCAGGCCGCCTCTCATGTTGAAACCGGACAGCCGGGCGATGTCGAACGTGAAGGGCGCTCCCACCGTGGCGATCACGATCGCCGGCAGTCCGAGGATAAGCGCGGAGGCGACGAGCGCGGTCGGTGCCTGCGCACCGGTCCTGTCCTGCCGTCGATGCGCCCAGACGCGAAAGCCGACGGCAAGCGCGAGAGCCGCAACGACTGCGCCGAGAAACAGCACGGCCGAATCGCGCGCGACTGGCATCGGCAGGTAGAGGCCACGATTGTTTAGGAAGACGACATTGCCCAAATTGATCGACTGTCGGGGCCCCGGCAGGGACTTCAAGACGGCGTTGTACCAGAACAGCAACAGCAGCAGGAGCGGCGTGTTGCGCATGATGCTCGTGTACACGAGTGCGAACTGCGACAGGAGCCAGTTGGGAGAGAGACGCGCGACGCCGACCGCGAAGCCGAGCAACGTCGCAAGCGGAATGCAGATGATGGCGATCAGCAGCGTGTTGAGGAGCCCAACCCAGAAGGCCCGTCCATAGGTCGAGAGATTGGAATAGCTGATGAGATGGAGATTGATGTCGAAGCCGGCGACGTCATTCCAGAAGCCGAAGCCCATTGGAATGCCGCGAGCGCTCATGTTGACGGCAGCGTTCGTGATCGCGCCCCAAGCGAGGGCGGTGATGATGATGAGCAGCAGGATCTGGTAAACTCGCCCGCGGGCTCGCTGGTCATTCAACCAGGACGAGCGTGGGCCGCGCGCCGCGTCCATTCGTCAGGTCTCTAGCTCGTCAAATCGCCTGACGGCGGTTGCCGCACCGCCGGCGCAAGCCCCTCCACTCACCACATGTCGAGGGCGACCCGCGCCTCGTCCGACATGCGGCTCTGATCCCACGGCGGATCGAACACCATGTGCACCTTCGCGCCGGCGACGCCAGGGACTGCGCTGACTGCATTCTCGACCCACATCGGCATTTCGCCCGCGACAGGACAGGCCGGTGCGGTCAAGGTCATCTCGATACTCACAAAGCCGTTGTCGTCGATATCCACGTTGTAGATGAGCCCGAGTTCGTAGATGTCCGCGGGGATCTCGGGGTCATAGACCGTCTTCAAAGCTGCAACGATGGAATCGGTCAAGTGCCGCAGATGCTCGGGCCCCATTTCAGACGGCGGCCTGAAAATAGCGTTGCGATCCGCGAGCGCCGGCGACGCCGCGACATCGTTCGCATGGGTGTCCGCCTCGTCCATGCGTCTCCCCTACTGAAAAAGCTTTCGCGCGCGGATCAGCGATTCCGCTAGCGCCTCGACTTCGTCGAAGGTGTTGTAGAGTGCAAACGACGCCCGGCAGGTGGAGGTCACTCCAAACCTTTGCAGGAGCGGCATCGCGCAATGGGTGCCAGCCCTGATGGCGACCCCCGACCGGTCGATGAGAGTCGCGATGTCATGCGCGTGGGCGCTCTCCATCGTGAACGAGATGATGGGGCCTTTCCCTTCAGCCTCGCCGATGATGCGCAGCGAATTGATCGACGACAGAAGCTCGTGCGCCCGCGCGCAAAGCGCCTCCTCATGGGCGCGGGCCCGCGCACGGCCGATCCCCTCCATATAATCGAGCGCCGCGCCAAGTCCGATAGCCTGTACGATCGGCGGTGTGCCCGCCTCGAAGCGGTGCGGCGGATGGTTATAGGTGACGGTCGCTCTGGTGACCTCCTCGATCATCTCGCCACCGCCCTGATAGGGCGGCAGCCGCTCAAGCCAGTCGCGCTTGCCATAGAGAACGCCAATGCCGGTCGGGCCGTAAACCTTGTGCCCGGTGAAAACATAGAAGTCGACGTCGAGATCGCGCACGTCGACGTCGAGATGCACCGCCCCTTGCGAACCGTCCACGAGCACCGGGATTCCACGCCCATGCGCGATCTGGACGATCTCCTTGATCGGGGGCGCTGTCCCAAGAACGTTGGACATTTGCGTGATCGCAACGATCCTCGTCCGGTCACTCAACTCGCGCTCGAACGCTTGAAGCGAAAACGAGCCGTCGTCGCCGACGTCAGCCCACCGCAACACCGCGCCCTTGCGTTCGCGATGGAAGTGCCAGGGGACGACGTTGGAGTGGTGCTCCATCACGCTCAGCACGATCTCGTCACCGGCGTCAATATGCTTTTGGCCGAAGCTCGACGCGACAAGATTGATCGCCTCCGTCGCGGACCGCGTAAACACAATCTCCTCAGGGGAGGCTGCGTTAAGGAACCGCCGCACGCTTTCCCGGGCCACCTCGTAGGCCTCGGTCGCCGCGTTCGCGAGATAATGCAGGCCGCGGTGCACGTTAGCGTATTCGTGCTCGTAGGCATGAGTCAGTCGCTCGATGACCTGCCTCGGCTTCTGCGCCGAGGCGGCGTTATCGAGATAGACAAGCGGCTTCCCGTAAGGACGCTCTGCGAGGATCGGAAAATCCGCTCGTATCGCCTGGACATCGTAGGCGTCGAGCGCTGGTTGTACGATCTTGTTCACGTCTCCGCCTTCCGCGTTTCGAGCCAGGCGGTAAGTCGAGCGCGCAACGGAGCGGCGACCGACTCGTCTCCGAGTTTCTCGATAGCCTCCCCTCCGAAAGCTTCAAGCAGCATGGCCTTGGCGTCTCTGTTGGCTATGCCGCGCGCTTCCAAATAAAATACCTGCTCAGGATCGAGCGACGCGACCGTCGCCCCATGTCCGCACGTCACGTCATCGGCAAAGATCTCAAGTTCTGGCTTCTCATTCATCTGCGCCCGAGGCGACAGAAGAATGGCCTGAGATTTCATGACGCCGTCGGTTTTCTGCGCCTCCTGCTCGACAATAATCTTTCCCTGAAAGACGCCAACTGCGTCGTCATCGACGATCGCACGATAAAATTCCCGACTGACGCCGGCCGGCGCGGCGTGTACAACCTGCAGCGTCGTGTCGGCGCGCCGCGCGCCATCGATCAGCGCCAGTCCGCCAAGCGACACCTTGGCCTCGCGTCCGGCAACTCGAACAAAGATCTGTCGTCTCGTGAGCTCGCCGCCGGAAACCAGGCCAAAAGCCACGAACTCCGCAGTCTTCGCAATATCACATATCTGCGTTTCAACGTGCAGTTCGGCATCGTCGCCCACGACCGCAACGTGTGTCGCTCGGGCGCTTTCTCCCAGCGTCAAAATCGTCGCCACGTTCCGCTGAACGCCGGCATGCGCGCCTTCGAATGTCTCGACGATTGACGCCTGCGCGCCGGGACTGAGCGCAATCGACTTTCGCGAATAGACCGAGCACGACGAAGCCGCATCGCTAAGATGCAGGAATATGAGCGGCTGAACGAGTTTGACGCCTGGTGCGATCGAAACCGCGCACCCAGCGGGACTTAGCGCCTCGTTGAGAGCCGCCAGAGGATCATCGATTGCGCTCCCCGCCGCCCATCCCTCCGCGATCGACACGCCCTCTGGCAGAGGATCGGAGAGCTCCGAGACATACCGACCGCCCAAGAGGACAATCTGCGCGCCTTGCGCGAAACGCTCGCGACCCGCAAGCCGGCGGCGAGCCGCCTCGATATCAGCCTTGGTCGGCGCGGTTGCGATCGGCGCGGCCTCGGTCATAGACGCCCGCAAGTCGGTGTAGTGCCAAGATTCCACCCGTCGGGTCGGCAACCCGGCTGCGGCAAACCGCGCGAAGGCCGCGGCGCGAGCCGCCGACGGGTCGCGACGCTCCTGCTCCGCGAATTGCCGCGCAAGAGTTCTCTCCGCGGCTGACAGGCTGACAACGTGGGCAGTCATCGGCGGATCACGCAGCCTCCTCCACGTAATCACGATATCCGTTGCGCTCCAGTTCGAGCGCGAGTTCCGGACCACCCGTCGCGACGATCCTGCCTTTGGCCATTACGTGGACGACATCCGGCTTGATATGATCCAATAGCCGCTGATAGTGCGTGATCACGAGAAAACCCCGCTTCGGATCGCGGAGTGCGTTGACGCCCTCGGCAACGATCCTTAACGCATCGATGTCAAGCCCGGAGTCGGTCTCATCGAGAACGCCGAGACGGGGCTCGAGCAGCGCCATTTGCAGGACCTCGAAGCGCTTCTTCTCGCCGCCTGAGAAACCGACGTTGAGCGGCCGGCGCAGCATCTCCTGATCGATCTTGAGCGCCTTTGCGGCCTCCCGGACACTCCGCATGAAATCAGGCGTCGTGAGATCCGCGTCTCCCCGCGCCCGCCGCTGCGCGTTCAGGGCCGCCTTGAGGAAGGTCATCGCGGCGACGCCGGGAATCTCGGTCGGATATTGAAACGCCAGGAACAGGCCCTTGAGAGCACGTTCCGTCGGCTCGAGCTCAAGCATATCCTCTCCGCCAAGCAGAACCTGCCCGGACTTCACTTCGTAAGCCGGTTTGCCCGCAAGGACATAGGCGAGCGTGGACTTGCCGGAGCCGTTGGGACCCATGATCGCCGCGACCTCGCCCGCCTTCACGGTGAGGTTGAGGTTGTCGAGGATCAGCTTGTCCTCGACCGACACGGTGAGGTTCCTGACGTCAAGCATTCCCCGATCCTCGATCTGCGCTGCCCATCATCCCACGCTCCCTTCGAGGCTGATCGAGATCAGCTTCTGCGCTTCGACGGCGAACTCCATCGGCAATTGCTGTAGCACGTCGCGAACGAAGCCATTGACGATGAGCGCGGTCGCCTCCTCGGCCGACAGCCCGCGTTGCAGGCAGTAGAAGAGCTGCTCTTCCGAAACCTTCGACGTGGTCGCTTCGTGTTCGATCACCGCCGACGCGTTCTTGGCCTCGATATAGGGCACGGTATGCGCGCCGCACTCGGCCCCTATCAGGAGCGAGTCGCAATTGGTGAAATTGCGCGTTCCCGTCGCCAATCGATGCGCCGAGACCTGCCCCCGATAGGTGTTCTGCGACTTGCCGGCGGCGACGCCCTTGGAAATGATGCGGCTCGTCGTGTTGCGACCGAGATGGATCATCTTCGTCCCGCTGTCGACCTGCTGATGGCCGTTCGAAATCGCGATCGAATAGAACTCGCCGCGGGACGCTTCGCCGCGCAGGATGCAGGAGGGATATTTCCACGTGATCGCCGAGCCCGTCTCGACTTGCGTCCAGGAGATTTTCGATCGGGGGCCCCGGCAATCGCCGCGCTTGGTCACAAAATTATAGATGCCGCCGCGACCCTCGGAATCGCCGGGATACCAGTTCTGGACAGTCGAATATTTGATCTCGGCGTCGTCCAGAGCGATGAGTTCGACCACGGCGGCGTGAAGCTGATTTTCGTCGCGCTTCGGAGCCGTGCAGCCTTCGAGATAGCTCACATAGGCGCCCTTGTCGGCGATGATGAGCGTGCGCTCGAATTGCCCCGTGTTCCGCTCGTTGATGCGGAAATAGGTGGACAGCTCCATCGGACAACGCACACCTGGCGGCACATAAACAAAAGAGCCGTCAGAGAATACGGCCGAATTGAGCGTGGCGTAGAAATTGTCCGTGATCGGAACCACCGTGCCCAGATAGCGGCGTACGATATCTGGATGATTTCGGACCGCTTCGGAAAAGGAGCAAAAAATCACTCCGGCCTTAGCCAATTCCGCCTTGAAGGTCGTCGCGATTGAAACCGAGTCGAACACCGCATCGACGGCTACCTTCGGCTTCTCGACCCCCGCGAGGATTTCCTGCTCGACGAGCGGGATGCCCAGTTTCGCATAAGTTCGCAGGAGTTCGGGATCAACCTCATCGAGCGACTTTAGGGTCGGCTTCTTTTTTGGCGCGGCAAAATAGTGAATATCCTGGTAGGCGATCGGCGGATGGCTGACCCGCGCCCATTTTGGCTCTTCCATCGTTCGCCAACGCCGGAGAGCCTCCAGGCGCCATTCCAGCAGCCATTCGGGCTCGTCCTTCTTTTGCGAAATGAATCGGACCGTGTCTTCGCTCAGCCCCTTCGGCGCCAGCTCCGATTCAACCGCACTCACAAAACCATATTTGTACGCATCGACATCAATCGAGCGCACGCGATCGACGGTCTCCTGATCGGCCGCCATGAATGACTTCTCCTCGCCTTGACGGTTTCAAGGACCGCCGGTGGGGGTCGTGACAGCCCCGGCTTGAGGATGATCGCTATGATCGAGGGGCTCGCGCCCTATATGGCGTCGGTGCGCTCCGATTGCAAATCGCCAGTTTCGCGCGGCCCCGCATGCGGCAACTACGCTTATATTTCACATCTTTTATATGTTTGATATGCGTGAATTGGCGGAAAAAGCGTAACAAGCCTATGCAATCACCTCGCCACGCAATTGAGCAGCAAGCTTTCTGAGATCAATCGGATCCACATCGCGCTCGCTCGAGACGGGGCTACGGCGGTCCTCGGAGCCTGCAGAAATATCGGCGAACTTCATTCGCATCGGCGTGGCGATCGCCTCGCCGAATGCTATCGCCTCCCGGTCAGCGATCGATGGCAGAAAGGCGATTGTGCTCGCGGCGGAAACTCCAGCGGCCGCGCGGATAATCCCTTTATCCAGTTCGTTTGCGAGCCGCATGGCGAACAACGTCGAGCATTGCGACAGTACGGTCGGATCGAGCTCCGAGGGCCGCTGCGTGACGACGCCTAGTGAGGCGCCGTATTTCCGCCCTTCCTTTGCAATCCGTCCGATCGCGAGCCTGGCAGGGCCAAAGGTCTGCTTGTTCTCTGATGAAATGTAACGGTGCGCTTCTTCACACAAGACATTGATTTCATATGCGCCCGAACATGAGAAGGCGATTTCGAAGGCAAGCCGCGCAAGCACCGAAACGACCGAGTTGGTGACTTCGTTGGGCAAGCCCGCAAGCCGGACAATCGTCACCGGCAGCCCGCGGGTCGGAATGCGGAACAGTTTTGACACGACCTTGGCGATGTCGTCCTCGACGACCAGCCTGCCAAACATGAACCGGTAGCGGGGATCGCGATTAAGTCCTTCGAGTCGATAGCGCAACGCCCGCAGATCGGAGCGTGGAAACCGCTGATCGAGCATACCGAGCCACTCCTCGATCACGGCGACGACGTCGATGATGCGGTAGGGCGTCGGCGTGTCAGCCGATGCGGAGTTTCCCTCCGCCGCCGGCTGCCGCCGCACCGTGCTCGTTCCGCCGACCGAACCCAAATCCGCCTGATATTTCGCCCTCGCGATGCGGATGACCTCGTAGAGCGCGTCCCGCTCATCCGGGTGCGGCTGTCTGCCACTGAACACGACGTCGGCCAGTTCGTCGAATTTAAACATCCAGAATGGCAGTTCGAGGCTTTCCGAATCGACAATCTGCGCGAGCCCCGGAAAATGAGCTGCATATTCGTTGTGCGGATCAAAGATGATGATCCGCAGCTTCGGCCTCGCCGCCAGCGACTTTTTGAGCAGCAAGCTTACCGAAGTCGTCTTACCAACCCCGGTGGACCCTAACAGAGCGAAGTGGCGGCGGATCAACTCGCCAACGTCGATCTCCGCCGGGATCTCCTGGTTCTGACTCAGTCTGCCAATTTCGACACCCTGCCGCCCGCGAAACGTATAGATGGCCCGGAGATCATCGGCGCGTATGCGGTGCGCTGGCGCGCCAAGCGAGGGGAACGACCGCACGCCGCGATGAAAAAAAGGCGCGCCGTCGGCGTCGTCAACAATTTCCCCATTCAGCTCGATTGTGACGCGGGCGGCGTTGGTCTCGTTTTCGGACCAACGGCCGTCGTTGGTTGCAACTTCGCAGACCGTACCCACCAGACGAGAATTGCGGTGGACGATGGTGATGAGATGGCCGACAGACCACTCATCCTCATCGAGCTTGAGCGGACAGCTTACGACGCCCTGCGTCCCGTTCAACGCCACAAGGCGTCCGATGACGCGAGCCTGCCCCGCGTCTCGGCGCTCCAAGGGCGATGGCGGCTCGCCGCTCTTCTGTTCGCTCCCGCGTCTCTCCGGAGTCGTCGGGGCGATCGAACGTAGCGCCTGCGCATCGTCCGCTTTACGGACCCTTTCAAGAGCGTCGCGAAAAAATAGACTGTCAGTCTGTAACGAATGCATATTCGGCCAATCACTCGCGAGAGGCGACAAGGCGCATCAACGACGAGCTTGCATGGACGCAAGTAAAGATTCCGTTCGGCGCATCAATCAGTTTTGAAGCGCGCGCAGGAGCGCCAATGAGCGGAGGCGTTGTGGTCTCCGTCGGCGCACACGTGACGTCTACGAAGGTCAGGCCGACGTTCGGATCTCGGGCTCGCCGCCAATTAAGCGAGCGAACAACCGCATACGTGACAAAAGACGTTCTCCGTTCAACGGCGCGAGATCCGCCGGCAACGTGAGGATGACGCGTCCCTTTGCACAAATCATCGGCGCGCGCGGGAGCACTCCTGGCATCGCCGCGGAAATATTGTAGGCGACGCGCATGGCCGCGCCGAGGATTCGCGCTCGATCGAGTTGTCGCGCCGTCACCAGGGCGCGCGACTGCGGCGCCACGATATCTTCATTGGACATGTGCCGGTAGGAAGCCGCCAGCGCGAGAAACGCCCGCGAGGGATGATCGACGCCAATGAAGGCCGCGTTGACCACCAGATCATAGGCCTGGACCCCGCGATAATCGGGATGGGCGCGCCAGGAAATATCCGACAACAAACACGCGGCGTGGCGAAGACGGCGATCCTGGTCGTCTTCCTCAAGATGGGTCGATCCGATCAAACGGCTCGTCCAGCCATAAAGCTCCTCGCCGTGCTCCGGCGCTCGCGACCGCAGGTGATTGAACTCGCGCGCAGACAAGATTAGCGGATCTTCCGCTTGTTCCTTCGGAGCGAGCTGCGAGTAGATGAGGCCCTCACGCACGCCAAGGGCGGAAACAACGATCTCCTTCGGGTTGAACTGGCGAATGATCTCCTCCAGCACGGCGGCGCCATAGGCGAGCAGAGGTCTGCGCGCCGACGAGATTGACTCGATCGACAGCAGCGCATCGGCCTCGATCCGTTCAACGAGCGCGGCGAATTCCAGCGCGTCGCGCGATGGGATGACGTAGTTGTGCATCACGTTCATCTGATATTGCCGCTGGCGCATATGCAGTCGCGCCAAGGCTCGCCAGGTGCCGCCGACCGCATAGAACGTACGCCCGGCCAAGCCGTGAAGCGCCTTCACGCCTGCAAGCTTCTCACGGACAATCTTGGCGGCCTTTTTCGGCGAGCGATCCGAGAGGTCCATCAATGACAGGCCGCCCAACGGCAGAGTTACCCCCGCAGCGCACCCGCCGCGCTGAACGTCAGTGAGTTCGAGCGAACCCCCGCCCAGATCGCCGACTACGCCGTCCGCCTCGTGGATCGAGCTGATGACGCCAAGCGCCGACAATTCTGCTTCGCGCTGCCCGCTCAAGAGCTCGATCTTGCAACGGAGCACACGCTCCGCGCGATCGAGAAACTCGGCGCCGTTCGCTGCGTCGCGCACCGCCGCCGTCGCGATGCTGCGCACGTCCCGGATTTGCATGGTGTCGCAGAGAACGCGAAAACGCTGAAGCGCGGCCAGCGCCTTAAGCACGCCCTCCTCCGCCAAGAGCCCGGTCGTGGCGACCCCTTTGCCGAGGCCGCACAAAGCTTTTTCATTGAAGGTCGGGGTCGGCGCGCGCGACAAAGACTCGTACGACACCAGGCGAACCGAATTCGAGCCGATGTCGACGATCGCCACGGGCTCGCCCGGCAATCGTCCTTGCGCACTGCCTGGCGCGGCTGATCGTAGCGGGGCGGTGTCAAGCATGACCTATCCTGTCAAAGCGCCTGGATTGACGGGCAGGGCGTCTATCAGAGGCTGCGGCGCAGCGCCATCGGAAACGAATCGATCAACGCCTTGCCGCGACCCGACAGGCTCGGATTCGTCATGAAATAATTGTGCGCGTTGAACGGCTCCTCGCCCGGCCCGGGAACGATCCTCTCGCTCGAACCGTCCGGCAGAATGCGAAAACTCTGCTGGTTGTCCATCAGGTTCGCCTGCATGATCTGATCGAGGACGTGTTCGTGGACGGTCGGATTGAGGAGTGGAACGAGCGCCTCGACGCGCCGATCGAGATTGCGGGGCATGAGGTCAGCGGATGATATGAACGCCCGGGCCTTCGGACTCGGCAGCCCGTGGCCAGCGCCGAACGCGTAGACGCGCGCATGCTCCAGAAACCGGCCGACGAGCGACTTCACGCGAATGTTGTCGGAGAGTCCTGGCACCCCGGGCCGCAAACAGCAAATTCCGCGGATCACGATGTCGATTTGCACCCCCTCGCGACTGGCGGCGTAGAGAGCGTCGATGATTTGCGAATCGACAAGCGCGTTGCATTTGATCCAGATCTGTGCGGGCCGACCCATCCGCGCGTAGTCGATTTCATCGGCGATGTTGCGGAGCAGCGTTTGCTTGAGCGTGATCGGCGAGATCGACATCTGCTCGAGACCGTCCGGCTCGGCGTATCCGGTGATGAAATTGAAAATGCGCGCTACATCCCGCCCGATCGCCGCGTCCGCCGTGAAAAGAGAAATGTCGGCGTAAATCCTGGCGGTCACCGGATGATAGTTCCCCGTGCCAAGATGACAATAATTGACGAGCGATCCACTCTCGCGCCGCACCACCATCGACAGCTTGGCGTGGGTCTTGAGCTCGATGAACCCATAAACGACCTGCACGCCCGCCCGCTCGAGATCCCGCGCCCAGCGGATATTCGCTTCTTCGTCGAATCGCGCCTTTAGCTCCACGAGAGCGGTGACCGACTTGCCGGCCTCGGCCGCTTCGATGAGCGCCCTGACGATCGGGCTGTCAGCCGAGGTGCGATAGAGCGTCTGCTTGATTGCAACAACGGTGGGGTCGTGCGCGGCTTGGTTAAGGAACCGCACCACGACGTCAAACGATTCGTAAGGATGATGGACAACGAGGTCCTTCTGACGGATCGCTCCAAAAATATCGCCCCCAAGCTCCTTGACGCGTTCCGGAAAGCGAGGCGTGTAAGGCGGGAACTTGAGCTCCGGCCGATCGATCGCCACCAGTTGCGACAAGTCGTTAAGCGCCAGCATCCCGTGGATCAGCACGATGCCGGACGGAACGACGTCGACGTCGCCCGCCACGAACGCCCGCAACGACTCAGGCATGCTCGCTTCGATCTCAAGCCGGATGACGATGCCGCGCCGGCGCCGCTTGAGCGCGCTTTCATACAGGCGAACGAGATCCTCGGCTTCTTCCTCGACCTCGATATCGCTGTCGCGAATGACCCGGAACGCGCCCTCCCCCAACACTTCGTGTCCCGGGAACAAGAGTCCGATGAACGCGACAATCAACCGGTCCAGCATCACAAAACGTGCTGCGCCTCCAAGCGGACCATCGGGCAACCTGATGAAGCGCTCAATGGTCCCAGGAACGCGGACAAGAGCGCTCATCGTCTCGCCCTTCCGCGGATTGAGGAGTTCAAGCGCCAAGGTGAATCCCAGATTGGGAATGAAGGGAAACGGATGGGCGGGATCTACCGCAAGCGGAGTGAGAATCGGGAAGACGTGCGAGAGGAAGTAGTCCTGAAGCCATTCCCGCTCTCTGCGGGTCAGGTCGCCAACCTCGAGAATGACTACCCCGTTGGCGGCGAGTTCGGACCGCAAGGCCTTCCAGCGCGATTGTTGCGACGTGACCAAACTGGCGACCCGGTCGCTGACGCGGTCAAGCTGTTCGGCGGGAGTGCGCCCATCATCGGAAATCTCGGCGACCCCGGTGAGCACCTGGCCCACTAGGCCCGCAACGCGGACCATGAAAAACTCATCGAGATTGGCGGCCGAAATAGACAGGAACCGCAGCCGCTCCAGCAGCGGATGGCTGGCGTTGGCCGCCTCCTCAAGCACCCGCCGATTGAACTCGAGCCACGACAATTCCCGATTGATGAATCGTTCGGGCGAGGACAGCAGCGGCGGCGGGTCGTCGTCCGCCGTGACTGTCGCGGTCGATGAAACATGCTCCTTTTTTGTTGCAGCCGCCGGCGCCAAAGAAATCTCCGTTTCCATCGAGAATATTGATCCAATTCTGGCGCGTCGCAAGCAGACCGAAGCGCCTTGGTCAAGATGCGCCGATGGAGGCGAACCCGTCAGCGGGTCACAACCATGACTTGAATGCAGCGCACAAAAGTCAATATTGTCATGTTATTCAACATCGAGCTGATCTCGAAGGACGCAAGATTCAAACGAAACTGGGACTTGCCGTCAGTCGACGGCGATGTCGTTCCCGGGGCCAATCACACAGCGGGCGCGGCGCGCAGCGAACGCGCCAGTTCGTCGAGGGCTTGAGGATAGAGCCGGTGCTCCTCTTTCAGGACGCGCGCCGCGAGGGTGGCGGCGTCGTCGCCTGGGAGGACCGGCACCCGCGCCTGCGCCAGAACAGGTCCCGCGTCGAGTTCGGCCGTGACGAGGTGAACTGTGCATCCATGTTCCGAAAGACCTTGGGCGAGCGCGCGTTCATGCGTGTTGAGCCCACGCAAATTGGGCAACAGGGAGGGATGGATGTTCAGCAGGCGCCCCCGCCACCGCGCGACGAAAAGCGGAGACAAGACCCGCATGAACCCGGCGAGGCAAACAACCTCGACCGAGGCGGCGTCGAGCCGCGCCTGCAACGCCGCCTCGAACGCCGGCTTTCCGGAAAAGGCTCGGAAGTCGACCGCCTCCGCTTCAACCCCCAGCTTTCGCGCAAGGGAAAGGCCGGCGGCACCAGGATTGTCCGACAGGATCAATACGATCTCGCCCGCAAAATCTGGCGAGCGCCCGGCCTCGATCAAGGCGCTCATATTGGAGCCGCGCCCCGAAATGAGGACCGCCGTTCGCACGCGCGGAATCATAGCCTCAACTTCCCGCGCGTAACGAGGCGTGGTCCTTGGGCTGGCGCCAGTTCTCCGATCAAGACTGGCGACAGGCCAGCCCCTGCGAGAGCCTCGCGCGCACTCCCCGCGTGGTCGGCGGAGACGAACGCCGCCATCCCGAAACCGCAATTGAAGGTGCGCAGCAGTTCCGCTTCGTCGAGATCTCCGGTCGCCGCAAGCCACGAGAAGACCGATTGCGGGGTAAAGGCGTCGAGATCGAGCGATATGGCGAGACTGTCATCGAGCACGCGAGGCAGATTATCGGGGTAGCCGCCGCCTGTGATGTGAGCGAGCGCGAGAATGCCTGGCGTTTGCTTCAACGCCTCAAGCAACGGGCGCACATAGAGACGCGTCGGCGTCAACAGCGCTGTCGCGAGCGAGTGTTGCGGATCGAACGGGGCGGACGCGTCCCATCCGAGGCCGGACCGCAGGACGATCCGACGCACGAGAGAAAATCCATTGGAATGGACGCCGGACGACGGTAGTCCGAAGATGAGGTCGCCCGGCCTCAGTCCCGGCCGGGGGAGTAGAGTCCCGCGCTCCGCAGCGCCCACCGCGAAGCCTGCGATGTCGAAATCGCCCGGCGCGTAGAGGCCCGGCATCTCCGCCGTCTCGCCGCCGATCAAAGCACATCCCGACTGCGCACAGCCATCGGCGATTCCTCGCACGACCGCGGACACGACTTCTTCGTCAAGCTTCCCCGAGGCGAAATAATCCAAGAAAAACAATGGCTCGGCACCTTGAACGACAATGTCGTTCACGCACATGGCCACAAGGTCAACGCCGATCGTGTCGTACACGCCACTCTCGATGGCGATTTTCACCTTTGTTCCGACCCCGTCGTTGGCGGCGACCAGAATAGGGTCGACGAAGCCCGCTGCCTTGAGGTCGAACAACCCGCCGAATCCGCCAAGCTCCGCCCCCGCTCCGGGACGACGCGTGGCGCGAGCAAAAGGACGGATTCGATCCACAACCCGGTTGCCCACGTCGATGTCGACGCCGGACTCAGCGTATGTGAGCGATTTTCTGTGTTCTGACATCCGGGCTCGCAAGGTGTTGGCCCCGATCCGGTACTTGTGCTCCACCCAACGCGCAAGAGGAGCCGGTGCGGCTCGGTTTCCCAACCTCCGCAACTTCGTGCTATCTCGGCGCGGTCATCTCACGCGCATGGCGAAGTTTAGGGAGAAGATGACTGGGCGGGGACGCTGGGGCGTCTGCACTGATGAATATCGGCACGAGCAATTTACCCAATTTCATCACGCTAGCGCGAATGTTGATGACGCCTCTGGCGGTCATGATGATTATCTCGCAACGATTCCTGCCCGCGTTCCTGATCTTTATTCTGGCTGGCGTGTCCGACGGCATCGACGGCTTCATCGCCAAACGATTCGATCTGCGGAGCGAACTCGGAGCTTACCTCGACCCGCTTGCCGATAAAGCGCTGCTGATTTCGATCTATGTTTCCCTGGCCATATACGCTGGTTTGCCGGCCTGGATTGCGATCACGGTCGTATCGAGAGACGTCATGATCCTCATGGCCGTCTTGGTCTCCTGGTTGCTCGACAAGCCAGTCGAGATTCGCCCCGTCTGGGTGTCGAAGCTGAATACGGTTGCGCAGATCACGCTCGCCGGCTTTGCACTCGGAGTCCGCGCTTATGGCCTCGACCAGCCCCTTCTTCAAACTTCCCTCCAATGGGCGGTCGCCGCGACGACGCTCGCCTCGGGAGGCGTCTATATCGCCCAGTGGCTCGACCACATGAGTCGGTAGCGCAGCCATGCCTCAGGTCTCGCCGCAACCTCCCTTTTCTAAAAGAGCCACGCCGCGAGCGCCATGGACGTGTTGCGGTCTTCGCCGATCCCCGAGGCCGACGGCGGGATTCGTCGCAGCCGTCGCACGCGAGCGCGGAAGATCATGAGGACGCGACGGTGAGCCTGGAGCGCCAGGTCCTGTTCTGGGGGCTGGGCCTCGCGGCCCTTCTGCTCGTCGTCTATCTCCTCGGCTCTATCATCACGCCTTTCGCGGCGGGCATCGTGCTCGGCTACCTGCTTGATCCGGTCGTGGTGAAGCTGCAGCGGTTCGGGTTCAATCGGCTCGGCGCGTCCCTCCTCATCCTGACCGTTTTCGTCCTGGTCGTGGTCCTCTTTTTCATTCTCGTGGCGCCCGTCCTCAGCAATCAGTTTTTCGGGCTCGCCCGACGCCTCCCGGAATTCGCGGTGCGCTTTCAGACGTTCGCCGTCAGAGAAGGAAACGCGCTCGTCGAAACTTACGGCGGGGGATGGCTCAAGGCTTTCGGGCTCGAGGAACAGTTGTCGAGCCTGCAAATCCAGAAATCGGTCGGCGACTTCGTCTCGCGGGCGGCGCAGTGGCTCCTCGATTCCTTCTCCTCGTTCCTGTCCGGCGGCGCCGCGGTGTTCAATTTCCTGTCGCTTCTGATCGTCACGCCGGTGGTCGCCTTCTATATCCTCGTGGACTGGCGCCGCATGATCTCGAAACTCGATTCCTGGCTGCCGCTCGACCATCGCGACACGCTCCTCGCCATCGCGCGCGAGATCAACCAGGCGTTGGCGGGATTTATCCGCGGGCAGTCGATCGTCTGTCTGTTCCTGGGGGTTTGGTACAGCCTTGGGCTGACACTGATTGGCCTCGACTATGGTTTTCTGATTGGCGTCGTCGCCGGCGTCCTGAGCTTCGTGCCCTATGTCGGCTCGCTGACGGCGCTGGTCCTGTCGGTGACTGTCGCCCTGTTTCAGGAGTGGCCGAGCCTGAAGCTGTTCCTGCTCGCGCTCGGGGTTGTCGGGACGGGTCAATTCCTCGAAGGCTACGTGCTCTCGCCGCAGCTCGTCGGCGAATCGATCGGCCTCCATCCTGTCTGGCTAATGTTCGCGCTCCTCGCGTTCGGGCAATTGTTCGGGTTCCTAGGCTTGCTCATCGCGGTGCCGACCGCGGCGGCCATCGGCGTCATCGCTCGTCATCTCATCGGCCTTTACCTGACGAGCTCATTCTATCGCGGCGCTTCGGGACCGGAGAGCCAATGATGTCTTCGCCCCGACAACTGACGTTTCGCTGGCCCCACTGGCCGAGCTTCGCGCGCGAAGATTTTCTGCCGGCGCCGTCGAACCAGGAGGCGCTCAGCGCGATCGAGGTCTGGCCGGACTGGGCGGCGCGCATGCTGATGCTGGTCGGGCCCGAGGGAGCTGGAAAAAGCCACCTCGGCGCAATCTGGGCTCGCTCCGCCAACGCCGTCAGTTTCGCAGGACACGCGTTGGAGGAGCGGAATGTCGAGGCCTGCGCCCAGGCGCATGCGGTGCTCATTGAAGACGCCGAAGAGGCAAAGGGCGCCGAGCAAATTCTGTTTCACCTCACCAACGCCGCATTGCAAAACAACGTGTGGCTGCTTCTCACCTCCCGGACCGCGCCCGACGCGTGGGGGTTACGCACGCCCGACCTTCTGTCGCGCCTCCGACTGGCGCCCATCGTGCGCCTCGGCGCGCCGGACATCGAGCTCACCCGCGCGGTGCTCTTCAAGTTGTTCAGCGATCGACAGCTTGAAGTTGAGCCTCATGTCATTGCTTATATCGCGCTGAGACTCGAGCGCTCGCTCGGCGCTGCGCGAGAACTTGTCGCTACGCTCGATGGCGAGGCTTTGACCGAGGGCCGACGTATAACTCGCGCGATGGCGAGCAACGCGATGCGCGAAATGGCGTCAAAGCTCGAAGCGCCTTAGCTAAGCCACAAATTTATGTTTAGAGTTTCTTAATTTCCACCGCATGTTTGGAGTTGAGGAGGCGGCGCGGAAAATAAAGCCAAGAATACGGAGGAGACGATGCGAAAGTCCCTCATTCTTATCGCGACCGTGGTCGGAGGCGGCATGAGCTACGCCGCCGGCGTAACCGAGGTCGCCACTGGCCCAAGCACGGACGACCCTTCCACCTGGCGCTGGCACGTGTCGTCAATTCTAACCGTGCAGGGGAATCGGGATCTTCCTCGCTCAGAAACTATCGCCGACGCCTTCAATCAGCGCTACGAGCGTTACACGCCGTTAGGGCTCCCGGAGTCCCGCGGCGGGTCACGCTAGCAGCGCCAGATTCAGGGAGTCGGATCCAAGGCTGCGACGTTCAGGGCGCGCGCCCAGATGCGCTCGAAATTGCTCTCGAAGGCGTCGACGGTCGCCGGGTCCCGGATGAGAACCGCGTCATTGTCCTGACTGGCGAGCCCGGAGCGGGAGAAGTTGCCGGAGCCCGTGCGCAACGCCTCCCCGTCGATGGCGTACGCCTTCAAATGCATCAAAACGCCGTCGCCCTTGACCCGCGCTGCGACGTTGGGATGCGCCAGCAGGGCTTCGATCCCTCCTCCGCGGGTTGGCCCATGCTCCGCGAATTGAGACTTGTCGAGATAGAGACGAACGACGACGCCGCGCTCCGCGGCTTCGGTCAGCGCTTCGATGATTCGCCCGTCAGACAAGACATACGCCGCCATATCGATGGATAATTGCGCGCGGCCAATCTCGCGAACGTCGACGTTTTCGAGGTTTTCGCGCGGAGCGTAGTGAATTTGCGGCGCGGGACCATCCACCGAAAGCCCATCCAGCCGGGACCCCTTCTCGGCCCAGGCGACCCCGAAGGCGATTAATCCCAGGCAAACAGCGAGGAATAGGCGTGCGGTCAAGAATCGACTCAGGGTTGCCGATCGCAACCCAATAGTTGTATTTGGTTGCAGAAGCAAGAGCCGGCGCCGTCTGGAGATAGGTGCGCCGCCCGCGCGCAAGCGCTTCAATCACGGGGCAAGGCGCGCTACTATCGCGAGCCGCCTCGCGCAAGTCGAGGCTTAAGTTCCGTCTGAGAGGTTCATGAACGCGCTCCCTAAGGTCACGCGACTCCCCTCAGTCTGTCCGCACGACTGCCCCTCGGTATGCGCGCTCGACGTCGAGGTGATCGAGGGCCGGCGGATCGGCCGGATCCATGGCGCGCGCGGCCAGAGCTATACGTCAGGCGTCGTCTGCGCCAAGGTCGCTCGCTATTCGGAGCGAATTCACCACCCGGACCGGCTCACGCAACCGCTTCGTCGAGTGGGCCCGAAGGGAAGCACGCAATTCGCGCCGATCGGCTGGGACGAAGCCCTCGACCGCGTCGCCGACAACTTCCTTTCCGTCGAGCGCGAGCTTGGGCCGGAAGGTGTATGGCCGTACTTTTACGCGGGCACGATGGGCCTCGTGATGCGGGACGGCATCGAGCGCCTCACGCACGCCAAGCGCTATTCTCGCTACCACGCGACAATCTGCGTCGGCATCGCCTGGCCCGGCTATATCGCCGGGACCGGCCGGCTCGTCGGCGCCGACCCGCGCGAAATGGCGAAATCGGATTGCGTCGTCATTTGGGGCACCAACGCCGTCGCCACGCAAGTCAACGTCATGACCCACGCCATTCGCGCGCGCAAGGAACGCGGCGCGAAGATCGTCGTGGTCGACATCTATGAAACCGAAACGATGCGGCAGGCCGATCTGGGCTTATGCGTGAAGCCCGGCACGGACGGCGCCCTCGCCTGCGCTGTTATGCACATCCTGTTTCGCGATCGCTTGGCCGACTGGGACTATCTCGAGCGCTACACCGACACGCCGCACGAACTCGAGGCGCATGTGCAGGCCCGCGATCCTGCGTGGGCGAGCGCGATCACCGGTCTCGAAGTTGCTAAGATCGAGGAATTCGCCGCCCTGATCGGCCGGATGAAACGAAGCTTCTTCCGGCTTGGTTTCGGCTTCTCGCGCCAGCGCAACGGGGCGGTGAACATGCATGCCGCCCTATCCATTCCCGCCATCACCGGCGCCTGGGCGCATGAGGGAGGAGGCGCGTTCCACAGCAATAGCGGCGTGTACAAAATTCAAAAGACGATGATCGAAGGTTTGGACGTTCGCGATACGAGCGTTCGTCGCCTAGACCAGTCGCGGGTCGGCGCAATCCTGACCGGCGAAGCGGAAGCCTTGAAAGGCGGCCCCCCGGTGCGGGCCATGCTCATTCAGAACACAAATCCGCTGGCGGTCGCGCCCCATCAGGAGAAAGTGCGCCGCGGTTTTTCGCGAGAGGATCTGTTCACCTGCGTGCACGAACAGTTCATGACCGACAGCGCGCGCTACGCCGATATCGTGTTGCCCGCCACGATGTTCCTGGAGCACGAAGACATCTACACCGCCGGCGGCCATCAGCACCTGCAGTTTGCGCCTAAGGTCGTCGATCCTCCCGAGGGCTGCCGCTCGAATCACGAGGTCATCGCCGCGATTGCTCGGCGCGTCGGCGCCGTACACCCAGCGTTCTCGATGTCGCCGCGAGAGATCATCGATTGGACCCTGCGAGAATCCGGCCATGGCGACCTTGCGAGGCTCGAAAGAGACCGCTGGCTCGACCTGCAGCCGTCGTTCGAGGAATCGCATTTCCTGACGGGCTTCGCGTTTCCTGACGGAAAGTTTCGGTTCAAGGCCGACTGGCCGGAAACGCCTTTCGCCAATGACGGATTGCGCGGTCCTTGGCGCACGATGCCCAGTCTGCCCGATTACTGGCCAACGAATGAAAGCGCGGACGAACGCCACCCGTTCAAGCTCGCAACCTCCCCGGCGCGGAATTTTCTCAATTCGACCTTCACGCAAACGCCAACCTCAGTCTCTCGGGAGCAGCGGCCCGAGGTGCTCATCAATCCGTCGGATGCGGCCGATCTGGGTGTTTCGCAGGGCGATGTCGTGCAACTGGGCAACGAGCGTGGGCGAACGCGCGTGCATGCTCGCCTCTTCGAGGGCGTTAAACCGGGAGTCCTCATCAGCGAAGGCATCTGGCCCCCTTCCGCTTTTCTCGACGGCTGGGGCATCAACGTTCTCGTCGGCGACGACAGCGTCGCTCCATTTGGCGGGGCTGCGTTTCACGATGTGAGCGTATGGGCGCGTCGGGCGTGAACTGCCCCCCGTCATCGCACTTTCTTTGGCGCGATCCGCGGGATATACGGAAGCCCAATTGTTGGCCAGCGCGGCCGTTCTTCCCTTCGCGAGCAAACACAAATGAAGAAACCGTCAGGCGCGCGAACCGACGGGTCTGCCCAGAGTCTTATCGACGTCGCCGCGATTGATCAGCTCGCGAAAGTGCTGTCTCGCTACGATCTGAGCGAGATCGAGATAAGTCTCGGCGACCTGCAGGTGCGGCTGGCGCGGCAGCTCGCGCCGTCGGCGCCTGCGAATGTCGTCGCGACGATTCCGCAGCCGGCGCCTATCGCAACCGGTCCCGCGCAGGTCGCCGCCTCGTCACCCCCGATCGATGCGCCTGTGGCGGATCTGGCGGGCGCGGTGAAATCGCCGATGGTCGGCACGGCCTATTTGCGGGCCAGTCCCGAAGCCAAGCCGTTCGTCGAACTCGGATCGGTGGTGAAGGCTGGAGACAAGTTGTTGTTGGTTGAAGCGATGAAAACCTTCAATGACATTGTCGCCCCGCATGCCGGCAAGGTGGTCAATATTCTGGTCGCCGATGGCGCGCCGGTGGAATACGACCAACCGTTGATGATCATTGAATGACTCCGACAGAGCCGCGCGCCGTGGGGATTGCGAGCAATCGGAGAGCTTGCCCCGATGTTCGATAAAATCCTGATCGCCAACCGGGGCGAAATCGCGCTCAGAGTCATGCGCGCCGCCAAGGAGCTCGGCATTGCGACGGTTGCGGTCTATTCGACCGCCGACAGAGACGCGATGCACGTCAAGCTTGCGGACGAGAGCGTGTGCATCGGCCCCCCTCGGGCACGCGACAGCTATCTGAACATTCCCGCCATCGTGGCGGCGTGCGAGATCACAGGCGCCGACGCCGTGCATCCAGGCTACGGCTTTCTCGCCGAGAACGCGCGTTTCGCCGAGATCCTCGAGGAACACGACATCGCTTTCATCGGTCCCAAGGCCGAACACATCCGCATGATGGGCGACAAGATCGAGGCGAAGCGCACCGCGCAGCGTCTCGGGATTCCTTGCGTCCCGGGTTCCGACGGCGGGGTCCAGGACGAAGACGAGGCGCGAAGGATCGCCGCGGAGATCGGCTATCCCGTCATCGTCAAGGCTGCTGCGGGCGGAGGCGGGCGCGGCATGAAGGTCGCCTGGGGAGCCGATGACATTGCCGACGCCATCAGCGCGGCTCGGATCGAAGCCAGGACAGCTTTCGGCAACGATTCCGTCTACATCGAGAAATACCTCGCCAAACCGCGCCACATCGAGGTTCAGGTGCTCGGCGACACGCAGGGCCACGCCATTCATCTAGGCGAGCGCGATTGTTCGCTTCAGCGTCGGCATCAAAAGGTCTGGGAGGAAGGCCCCTCCCCCGCCCTCAATCCGGGACAACGCGACGAGATTGGCGGGATTGTCGCAAAGGCGATGGCTGAACTCGGTTATGTCGGCGCGGGCACGGTCGAATTCCTCTACGAGGATGGGCGGTTCTTCTTCATCGAGATGAATACGCGGGTGCAGGTCGAACATCCGGTCACGGAGATGATCACCGGCATCGATATCATCAATGAGCAGATCAAGATCGCGACCGGCTCGCCGCTCTCCATTACGCAGGACGACGTTCGGCTGTTGGGCGCTGCGATCGAATGCCGCATCAACGCCGAACACCCGCGCACGTTTCAGCCTTCCCCGGGTCGAATTGCGTACTTTCATCCCCCAGGCGGCCTCGGGATTCGAGTCGATTCGGCGGCCTATCAGGGCTACGTGATCCCGCCTTATTATGATTCCCTGGTGGGCAAGCTGATCGTCCACGGCCGGACCCGAACCGAAGCCTTGATGCGCCTGCGAAGGGCGCTCGACGAATTTGTCGTGGATGGCGTGGAGACCACCCTGCCGCTGTTCCGGGCGCTCGTTCGAAACCCGGACATTCAAAACGGCCAATACGATATCCATTGGCTTGAGCATTTCCTGAAAAGCGAGCCACCGCCGGAAGGCTGATCGGCCCGGGAGCGGCTCCATTACTTGACAAATTTATTTTGTCATTAACTCTTCACGCTCGAACCGCCCCCGCCGCCTTCAGCAAACCGTGAACCGGGCGACCGGAGGGGCCCGCGCCGCGCGAGAAGACCGCGACGCCGTTGCGCAAAAGCGCACTTAAGCCGCTGACATCGTTGAGTCGCGCAACATTGTGCGCTTGGGCTCGCCTTCCGGCGATTCGGGGCGAGCGCAAAGCCGGGACCGGGCAAAGACGAAGACGCCCCGTCTCAGCTCAGGCGCTGCAAGCCGGCTCGCGCTTCGCTATTGTTCGGATTGACCGAGACCGCCCGCTGGTAGGACTCGACCGCCTTCGCATGATTGTTCAACTTTTCATAGCAGACCCCGAGGCTCGTCCAAGCCTCGGAGTTGTTGGCGTTGACGTTGAGCGCGGCGTTGAAGTCTTCGATCGCCGGCTCATACTTGCCCGTGGCCATCAAGCTCTGGCCCCGCGCCTGGTACGGCGCTCCGGCGAACGGGTCGCGATCGATGGCGTTGTTGAAGTCGGTGATCGCCTGAACGTTATTCCCCTGACGCTGATAGATGAGGCCGCGCGCATGGTAGGCTTGCGCGCCCTCCGGGTTCAGCCGGATCGCCTGGTTGAGGTCATTGAGCGCGCCGGCATAGTCGCCATGCGAGCGCTCAAGATTGCCTCGTCCGAGGTACGCAGCCGCGTCATTCGGGTTGACGGAGATCGCCTGATTGAAGTCCTGGACCGCCAGATCGTCCTTTTTCGTCTGGCGATAGGCGAGCGCTCGGTTCGTATAAGCGCCGGAGAAATGAGGATCGAGCTCGATCGTGTGGCTGAAATCCTCAATGGCGTTCGAATACTTGCCGAGCTTGGCGTAGACGACGCCGCGCGTGTTGTAAGCGGCGGCGTCGCTCGGATTGCGCTCGATGACCTCGGTCAGGGAAGCGATGTTGCCGGCGTTGGAGGTCTGAGCCCCGGGTTCGGCGTCGATCTCCGCCACATGGGTGTTCAACCCGCCCAGCGTCTCGCTGCAAGCCGCAAGCAGGAGCGCCATCGCCGCCAACCCGGCCCGCGCCCAGATGTCTCTCGACTTTAACGGACTTACCAGCACGCGAGCTGCTCCGGGGTCGGTCCCGGACGCCACAAAGGTATGAGCGCCTGATGCATGGGGTGCGACGTCAATCCTAAAACCCGTCAGCCAAAAGACGGCCAAGAAGCCTGCCGGGCGGCAAATGCTGACGTCTCGGGTGGCGTCGTCTCTGCCGTCGCGCCTCCCCGCAATCAGCCGGCAGGCCGCGCCGCCCCTGGAGCCGGCTTCGCCTTGACTGGAAGCAGCCCCTCGCGCTGCAGCTTTTTACGAGCAAGCTTCCGTGCGCGCCGAACCGCCTCAGCCTTCTCGCGGGCCCTCTTCTCAGAGGGTTTCTCATAGTGTCCGCGAAGCTTCATTTCGCGGAATATTCCCTCGCGCTGCATCTTCTTCTTGAGGGCTTTCAACGCTTGATCGACGTTGTTATCGCGAACGAGTACCTGCACGGACTATCCTGCGTTTTGAGGCCATGCCTCGAAAGGTCTGAAGATTGGCGCGAGAGTCGTTTGCAGCGTCTCTCGCGCAAGTTGCGGGGCCTTTACCAGAGAGGCCATTTCTTGTCTAGAGCGCGCGAATGATGGGGGGGCGTCTCAGGCGGAAACTTCAACCCGTCTCGAAATCGCCTCTCTGCGGCGGGGCGAGCGGAGTGAACTGACAGCGGTCGGGTTTGAGGTCGACGAGCGGCGTCTTATCGAGGCAATCGAGCCCCCTGACCAGGAGCGTCGGGCCCTGGCGCTCGATGAGGCCGACGAGCGCCGTCCCAATCGGGTTGGGACGAACCGGGGTGCGCAGCGAAAACGTCCCCCGCGTCTCCCCGTCATTGGCGGGGCTCTGACGCACGAGATCGCGCCGCGACTCGTGCAGCCAATAGAGGACCTCGATCCGCTCATAGGCCTCGATCCCGTCGAGCCCCGCCACCCACGGCTCGTTGACTTCGATCCGGCAAATCGGCCCGTCGGCTCGTCCCTGCCGCGGACAGTCGAGGCGCGACGACCAGGGCGTGCGGATGACGCCGATGAAGACTATGCCCGCGTCGAACGCGGCGGGCGCCTCGACAGCGACCTCGTTTCGCCGGATTTCGTTCAACCTGACCATGAGCCCGACGCAGCCTCTCGTTTACGCGGCCTCGTAACCGCGCGACACCGTTTCAACCGCCTTGCCGCTCCGTAAGCTCGACAGAAACTCCTCATGCGTCATCGGCATCGAGAACATGGGATAGTTCTTCTCGACAGCGGCCCGCTGCTCCTCTTCGCTGACGGTCGCCGTGCAATCCTTGAGGGTCACGACGTCATAGCCCTTCTCGTATCCGGTCCGCATGGTCGATTCGACGCAGCAATTGGTCAAAAAGCCGCCGAGGGCGATCGTCGAGATGCCGCGGCTTCTCAGGATGAAATCGAGGTTGGTGGTGGCGAAACCGCACAAGCCCCGTTTGCCCTCAACGACGATATCGCCAGGCTCGGGCTTCAGCGCGTCAACAATTTGCGCGCCCCATGTTCCCTGACGGAACGACTTGCTGTCCACGACGCCCTTGAGAATGCCGTAAGGGCTCGGGCGCAGCTCGTGATAGTCTTCTGTGAAGGTGATCGGCGCGTAGACGATGGTCGCGCCAAGCTCGCGCGCTTTCTTGACCGTCTCGACCGTGTTCGCGAGCATATTGGTCTTGTCCATCACCGGCTTCACCGCGTGGTGCAGCGCGCCGCCCTCGGTGGTGAAATCGTTCTGATATTCGATGAGAACGACCGCAGTCGATTTCGGGTCCATCGTCTCTCTCCCAGTGAATTCGCCGCTCGTCAGTCCGCGTCGAGCGGCCGCGCCATATATGGAGCAATAGAGCGCCAAAGGCGAGCCGCAGGCCTCCGCGCCAAACGTCGGCGTTCGCCGCGATCGGCGACTCCGCCAACAGCGGGCTTCCGGATCGGCCGGCGTCCCCGCCGGTTAAGCCCGCGGGTCCTCGCGATTGACGCCGCCCCCATGTGGGCGGTCGCCTCGATTTGGGTTTTCTCGGCTCGCGGCCGTTTCGCCGCGAAGTGCCCGACGGGACGTATTAGATTCTCTTGGATTTCCTTGGATTCTCTCGTCCGAATTGAGACTTTTCAATGGGTTGCGCGGGTTTTTCGCAGGCGGACTTTTTCGCGCGCCGAGTTCCCCGCGATTGTCAGCCGCGCCACGACGGCCTCGCTCTCGGCATGCGGAACGGCATGGTTGCTCACGGGCGAAAGCTTACCGCAATTTCTGGTTTTCCGCAATAATTCGTCGTCCGGCCATGTGTCGTCCGGCCAAGTGTTGTCCGGCTCCGGCGGCGCCCAACGGCCGGCGCGCGGCGGCTGTCTCCAGTTTGTCATTCCCGCGCAAGCGGGAATCTAGCGGATCGTCAGCGCTTGACGCCTCTCAGCGCGACGGTCCGGGCTTTGACGTTCACGCCTCCACCTTGTTCCGCCGCGCCCGCTTCCGCGTCTGAATCTCGACGCGCGGACCCTCGGACAGACGCACCATCGCCCCCCACAATGTTCGCACGTCCTGTTGGGTCAGTTCCATGCGATGGAAGATATTGCGCAGGTTCCGCCGCATGCCTGGCTTCTTGGTCACCGGTCGGAAGAACCCGTTGTCGTCGAGTTTGCTCTCGAGATAATCGAAGAAGGCAAGCAGCATCTCGCGCTGCGCCGGCGGCGACTGGACTCGCGGGATGGTCGATGGCGGCGGCCTGTCGCCATGCGCAGCCTTGAACCACTCGTAGCCGCAAAGAAGCACCGCCTGGGACAGATTGAGCGACGCATAGGCGGGGCTTGAAGGAAAGGTGATGATGGCGTCGGCAAGTGCAACGTCGTCATTGTCCAGTCCCGTGCGCTCCGGGCCGAACAGGATCCCGCGCTTCTCGCCGTTCGCCATTGCGGTCGCGCCCATCGCGACGCTCGGAGTCAGGACCGCCTTCATCTGCCCGCGCTCGCGCGCCGTCGTGGCGTAGACCGCATGCAGGCCGCCGACCGCCGCCTCGACGCTCGCAAAGACCTTCGCCGCGTCCAGAAGATCAGTCGCCCCCGCCGCGGCGGCATAGGCGACCTGGCGATATTCGTCGACGCGGGGCCAGCCCTGTTTGGGATTGACCAGGCGAAGGTCGTCGAGGCCGAAATTGGCCATGGCGCGAGCGCACATGCCGATGTTCACAGCCAGTTGCGGCCGAACCAGAATGACCGCCGGACCGCCTCCGAGATGCGGCTTTGTCCTGTCCGTGCCCGCGCCAACCATAGCGGGGGGCTATAGCACGGCTGCGTTCAAGGCAATTGATCGCGCGAGCGTCGCTGCGCGTCGCAACTGGTTTCCTCGGGCGAAGACCGATCGATGGCGTTCGGATGACCGGACATTTCGCCCGCAATGGCGTTTTGGCGGCGCCCGGAGAGTGTGAAAATCTCGCGCTTAAAGCCCAAGCTCCCTCGGCGCCCAGCCGGCAAAAGCCTTCGCCAGGGCGACCACGCGCCAGTAATAGGCCTGCTCGACCATCGCCTGATCGACAGCGTTCGGATAATAGAAGGCAATAGCCCGCAGGGGCGTTTGCGAGACGAAGCCTCCTCGTGGTCCGTGAACGATATAGCTGCCCACGACCGTGTCCTGCGCCGAGCCGCCTGGGCCCGTTCCACCGCCGCTCGGCCCGAGATAGATCCAGTCGATCCGGACCTCGAGGACGGCGGCGCTCCGGTCGCCAGGCGCGAGACGCGCTCCGAGGACTTGCGGCAACTCTTGCTTGAGGCCCTGTTCCATCCACGCCGCGGTCGTATCGCCAACGGCGGCGCGCAGCGGCTCCACGTTGATGAGAATGTCACGAAATCTGAGATTGTTTTGCGCGAGCGCGGCGGTCGCGCCGAGGGTCAACGAAAGCGGGAGGCCGCTCAACGCCAAGACGACAGTTCGACGGGATATCGCGCTTTCGACCATCGTGTCGTTCCTTTAGCGGCCCACAAACGCAGGGGGCGCGCGAAGCCAAACTCCGGTCCCGTGAGACCGAAGCCTCGACCTTTCCGGGCGCAATATTCAGAGACCGAGCTGCCTCGGAACCCAGCCGGCGAAAGCCCGCGCGAGGGCGGTGACACGGCCTTGGAAAGCCCGCTCGGGCAGGGCCTGGTCGACCGCCATCGGGAAATAGGAGTTGATCGCCCGCAGCGGCACATTCGCAATGGTCCCGCCTCGCGGCCCCTTCAAAATAAGGGCGCCAACGAGCGTGTCCTGCGTTTGGTTGAACCCCCCGAAGCCCGGCCCGCCGGAGCTCGACCCGAGATAGAGATAGTCGATCCGAGCGACCAGCGTGTCTCCGCCCGGCGCCATATAGGGCGCGAGAGCCTGCGCGAGCGCCCTGGGCAGCGCTTGCTCCAGCCAGGCGGCGACCGGATCGCCCATGCTGGCGCGAATTGGCGAAACGTCGACTTTAATGGCGCCAATGCGCGCGCCGCTCGCCGCCGTCGGGACCGCGGTTGCGTCGCAACCTTGGAGCGCGACAGCTCCAAGCGCGAGAAGGGCGGCGCGACGAGTCACGGCGAATGCGGACATCACCCAAACTTCTCCTTGACCCCGATTCGGGTGGAAAATCCACAGCCTATATATAGGCGACCTTTACGATTTCATAGCTCTTGCCGCCGCCAGGCGTGTTCACTTCGACGCTATCGCCCGCCTTCTTGCCAATCAGCGCACGGGCCGTCGGCGAGGTCACCGAGACCTTGCCGGACTTCACATCCGCTTCGCTCTCGCCCACGATCTGAAACTGACTCTGCTTTTCGGTGTCTTCGTCGATCAGGGTGACGGTTGCGCCAAACTTGATCGTCGTTCCGTTGAGCTTGGTCACGTCGATCACTTCGGCGCGCTGCAACAGGTCCTCCAGTTCGACGATCCGGCCCTCGTTGTGCGACTGAGCCTCCTTGGCGGAGTGATATTCGGCGTTCTCCGACAAATCACCGTGGCTTCGCGCCTCGGCGATCGCCGCGATGATGCGCGGCCGTTCGACCTGTTGGCGATGGAGAAATTCAGCCTCCAGGGCTGCATGCCCTGCAGCCGTCATCGGAAGTTTGTCCATAGCTTGTCCGTATAAAATACAATGCCCTCGCGACGGCTCCTCGATGCGCCGTCACGCCAGATAGTCCTGCAACGCCTTGACCTCGAGTTCGCCAGCCGCAACGGCGCGGATCCCTTCAGCCGCCGCGATGGCTCCTGAAATTGTGGTGTAATAGGGGGTCTTTTGCAAGAGGGCGGCGCGACGCAGGGGCTTGGAATCGGCGAGCGAGGTCGCGCCCTCGGTGGTGTTGAACATGAGTTGCACCCCCCCGTTGCGCACTGCGTCGGCTGCATGCGGGCGCCCCTCCGACACTTTGTTGACCTTCTCCGCCTTGAGCCCTTGGGCAGCGAGATATCGCTGGGTTCCTCCGGTCGCCAGGATCTTGAACCCGAGCGCCTGCAGCATGCGCAGCGGCTCGACGATTTTCTCCTTGTCGACGTCGCGCACCGAGACGAACACCGCGCCTGAAGTCGGCGGCCGCGACCCGGCGCCCAACTGGCTCTTGGCAAAGGCGACCTCGAACGAACGGTCAATGCCCATCACCTCACCGGTTGACCGCATTTCCGGGCCCAGCACGGTGTCGACGCCCGGAAAGCGCGCGAAGGGAAACACCGCCTCCTTGACCCCGACGTGATCGAGCCGTTCGAGCTTGAGATCGAACGCAGCGAGCTTCTCGCCCGCCATGATGCGGGCGGCGATCGCGGCGATCGGCTTGCCGATCACCTTGGCGACGAAGGGCACGGTGCGGGAGGCGCGCGGGTTGACCTCGAGCACGTAGATCTCGCCGTCCTTCAGCGCATATTGCACGTTCATGAGCCCGCCGACCTCGAGCGCGCGCGCAAGCTTTTGCGTCTGGTCCTTGAGGCTCGCGATCGTCTCGGGCTTGAGCGACCGCGGCGGCAGCGAGCAGGCGCTGTCGCCTGAGTGAATGCCGGCCTCTTCGATGTGCTCCATGACCCCGGCGACGGCCACCGTCTTGCCGTCGCTCAGCGCATCGACGTCGATTTCGATCGCATCCGCGAGGTAGCGATCGAACAGAAGCGGATTCTTGCCGAGGACCGTGTTGATCTGGCCGGTCTTGTCGTTCGGGTAGCGCGCCTTGACGTCCGACGGCACCAAGCTCGGCAGAACGCCGAGGAGATAGTCGTCGAGCGCGGTCTGATCGTGAATGATGGCCATCGCGCGTCCGCCCAGGACATAGGACGGGCGCACCACGAGCGGCAGCCCGAGGTCGGCCGCGATGAGGCGCGCCTGCTCCACCGAATAGGCGATGCCGTTCTTCGGCTGTTTCAAGCCCAGCTTGTCGAGCAGACGCTTGAAGCGGTCGCGGTCCTCCGCGAGGTCGATCGAGTCGACCGAGGTGCCAAGGATCGGCGCGCCCGACTGTTCGAGGGCGTGGGCGAGCTTGAGCGGCGTCTGGCCGCCGAATTGGACGATAACCCCCTTGAGCGTCCCGCGCTCGCGCTCCTTATCCAGAATAGCCAGCACATCCTCGGCGGTCAGCGGCTCGAAATACAGCCGGTCCGAAGTGTCGTAGTCGGTCGAGACGGTCTCCGGATTGCAGTTGATCATGATCGTCTCGTAGCCGGCGTCTCTCAGCGCGAACGAGGCGTGACAGCAGCAATAGTCGAACTCGATCCCCTGCCCGATTCGGTTCGGGCCGCCGCCAAGGATGACGATCTTCTCGCGCTCGGAAGGATCAGCCTCGCATCTCGTCTTGCCGGCGAACGGCGCTTCGTAGGTCGAATACATATAGGCCGTAGGCGAGGCGAATTCGGCGGCGCAGGTGTCGATGCGCTTGAACGACGGCTGGACGCCGAGTCGCCTGCGAGCGGCGGCGACGTCGGGTTCGGCCTTGCCGGTCAGGGCCGCAAGCCGCGCGTCCGAAAAGCCGGCCGCCTTCAGCGCCCGGAAGTTGCCGGCGTCGGACGGCAGGCCGTAAGCGCGCACCTTGCCTTCGAACGCGACAATCTCGGCGATCCGTTCGAGGAACCACGGGTCGATCTTCGAGACTTCGTGGATCTCTTCGACGCCCATGCCCAACCGCATGGCTTGCGCCACTTTGAGCAGGCGATCGGGCGTCGGCTGGCCGATCGCGGCGCGCAACACGTTGTGGTCGTCGCCGAGGCCAAGGCCGTCGATTTCGATCTCATCGAGCCCGTTGAGGCCCGTCTCGAGCGAGCGCAAAGCCTTCTGCAACGATTCCGGGAAGGTGCGGCCGATCGCCATCGCCTCGCCGACCGATTTCATCGCCGTCGTCAGCGTGGGCTCCGCGCCAGGAAATTTTTCAAACGCGAAGCGCGGGATTTTCGTAACGATATAGTCGATCGTCGGTTCGAACGAAGCCGGGGTCGCGCCGCCGGTGATGTCGTTGGCGATCTCGTCGAGCGTATAGCCGACGGCGAGCTTGGCCGCGACCTTGGCGATCGGAAACCCGGTCGCCTTCGAGGCGAGCGCGGACGAGCGCGAGACGCGCGGGTTCATTTCAATCACCACCATCCGCCCGTCAGCCGGGTTGATCGCGAACTGCACGTTCGAGCCGCCGGTCTCGACCCCGATCTCGCGTAAGACCGCGATCGAGGCGTCGCGCATGATCTGGAATTCCTTGTCGGTCAGCGTCAGCGCAGGCGCGACGGTGATCGAATCGCCGGTATGCACGCCCATCGGGTCGATGTTTTCGATCGAGCAGACGATGATGCAATTGTTCTGCTTGTCGCGCACCACCTCCATCTCGAATTCCTTCCAGCCGAGCACACTCTCCTCGACCAGAACCTCGTCAGTGGGAGATGCGTCCATGCCGCGCTCGACGATCTCGATCAATTCGCTTCGCGTATAGGCGATGCCGCCGCCGGTGCCGCCAAGGGTGAAGCTCGGGCGGATGATCGCGGGCAAGCCGATGTCGTCGAGCGCGGTTAAGGCCTGCGCCAGCGTCTTGACTTGATGCGAGCGCGGCGTCTTAAGCCCTATCCTGGTCATAGCCTCGCGGAACCGCTCCCGGTCCTCGGCCTTGTCGATCGCGTCCGCGCTCGCGCCGATCATCTCGACATCATATTTTTCCAGCACCCCCATCTTGCGGAGCGAGAGCGCGCAGTTGAGCGCCGTCTGCCCGCCCATGGTGGGCAGGAGCGCAAAGCCGCCGGGGATCGCGTGGCGCTCCTTGGCGATGATCTTAGCGACGATCTCGGGGGTGATCGGCTCGATATAGGTCCGGTCCGCCATGTCCGGATCCGTCATGATGGTGGCGGGATTGGAATTGATGAGAACGACTCGGTAGCCTTCGGCGCGCAACGCCTTGCAGGCCTGCGTCCCCGAATAGTCGAACTCGCACGCCTGGCCGATGATGATCGGGCCCGCGCCGATGATGAGGATGGTGGAAATATCGGTGCGCTTCGGCATAGGTCCTCTGGGCTCGCCGCCCGCCGGCCTAGGCGCAAGAGGAGGCTCCTTCGCGGACTTAATGGGCCGGAAGGGGGCGCTTCTCGCTGCTCACGGGAACGTGGGGATCGGCCTTCCGCGCTCCCTAGCGGAAATATGCGCGGCGCGGAAGGGCGGTGGCCACAGCCATTTTCCGTACACGATAATTATTGACGGCGGGCCGGTTTCCGTGTACGGAAATCCATGAAGATCGTCTGGGACGAGCCCAAACGTCTCACCAACCTCGCCAAGCACGGTCTCGACTTCGCCGATCTTGACGCGAACTTCTTCTCTGAGGCCGCCTTAGGCCCGACAGACAGAGGCCGCTTCGCCGCGATTGGCGAATGGGCCGAGATTACGATCACGGTGGTCTTTAGACCTTTGGGCGCCGAGGCCATGCGGCCAGCGAGCCGAAAGGAGCGAAGGCGATGACCTCGAAAAAATTCTCGTCCAAGCGTCCCCTGACCGACACCGAAGAGGCGGAAATTCAACGCATGATCGCAAGCGATCCGGACAACCCGGAGCTGACAGACGAGCAGATCGCGGGGCTTCGACCTTTCGCCGAGGTGCTCCCGACCCTCGCGGAGAGCATAAGGCGGAGTCCGGGCCGGCCAAAGCTCGACACGACGCTTGAGGCCGTGACATTGCGCCTTGATCCAACGGTCGTGGAGCATTTTCGCACCCAGGGCGCCGACTGGCGCAAACGCATGGCGCGGGTGTTGGCCAAGGCGGCGTCCTGAACGGGAGCCAAACGCATGACCAAGGTCCGATGTCATTGTGGGGCGACCGAGGTCGAAATCACCGCTGACCCGATCGTGCAATTCTACTGCCATTGCGACGACTGTCAGGCCGTGCACGGAGGCGCCTATGCGCCGGAATCCGTCTATCCCGCTGACGCGGTCAAGGTCGTGCGCGGCGATTCGACGAATTGGAAACTGAAGCGCAATCCCCGCGTCACCTGCCGCGAATGCGGCACGCGTCTGTTTGTCGATGTCGTGGCGGGGAGCTACGCCGCGTCAACGGATTCCTCCTGCCGCCCGGCGAGTTCGAGCCCACCTTTCATGTACAATACGAGTTCACAGTGCGGCCGGTCGTCGATGACCTTCCGCATTACAAGGCTATGCCGGCGCGGTTCGGCGGCTCGGAGGAAATGGTGGGGTGGTAATTGGCGTGAGTGGCTGGACGAAGATGGTTTCAACTCCATCCAAAACCGTCATTGCGAGCGAAGCGAAGCAATCCAGGGGACGTAGGGCGCTTTGCGTTCTCTGGATTGCTTCGTCGCTGCGCTCCTCGCAATGACGTTTCCAGCGAAGAGCAGTGGCGAGTCATAGGCTCGGGCGTCAGCAGACCGCCCCGCTTTCCTCAGAACTTATACCCGATCCGCGCGCCGACCTGCGTCAGGCCCGGGTTAATGTGGGTGCATAAGCTCGCGTGCGAGATGTGCTCGACGTTGGCGATCAGGTCCCAGTGCTCAGTGAACTGGTAGCCGAAGCCGCCCGATTCGCGGAAGTCCCAGCGGCAGCCCGTGTCCACGCGGTTCGGCTCGTCACGCAATGGCGATGTATTGACCGCGGCGCCGAACTCGCCCTCGAAGAAGAACCCCTTGTAGATGGGAATGCGCCAAGTGAGGCCGGTAAAACCGTAGCTCGTCTTGCCGCCGGTATTGATCATCGCGCCGATGTTGATTCTTGGATTGAAGAACCAAGAGAACCAAGGGCCACCGATATTGTTGGCGTAGCCGATCGGCGAGGACAGAAGTTCGGCCGACACGTCGACCGGGGCGCCTTCGTCATGAATCCAGTTGTGGGCGTAGACGCCAGCCCGGATCTCGTCGAGGAAGTTGATGTAGGTTGTGGGCCCTGGCTCGATGACCGGCGCCGGCGCGGGCATTGTGTTGTCGATGCCGAGGCTCGACATGTCCGCGGCGGCCGCCGGTGTAATCACCAACGCAGCCCACGTAAGTCCCGAAAGAACGGACTGCCGCCCTGCCCCCACGCACGACCTCGATTCACCGGCCCCAGCGACATGAATAGAGGCGCCGGTCGTCCGACGCAAGCGCGGCGCTCATCCAAAGAGCCCAACCGCTCCGGCTCGCCGAAGCGGAGACTTGCCGCGGGCCGTTAAAAAGCCTCCAAGAACCGCCGCCGGATCCTCGGGGGCGCGTCTCGATCTTGAGAGGCCGGGACGCCGTCGACACGGTCAACGAGACGAGCCGCCTTTGATCACGATGCGGTGAGAGCCTGGTCCCCGCTCTTAACCTCAAAATTTATCCATGTCGTAGAGATGCGCTTCACTACCGTTACGTAAAGCTCCTGTTTCGCGGGTCGGATTAACCCCTCGGACGCCGAGCGGGGCTAGGCTTTCACCCGCCAGATGAGGGCTTCCGCCGGAAGCAACATCGGCGGCGGGGATTGCGCGAATGGCTGAATGCGGCGTAGCGCCGAGTGAAGTCGCTGCCTCCGGGGCTGCGCCAAGCTCCATCGACACATCCGAGGCGGCCTTCCATGCGGCGCTCGTGCGCGAGCAATATCGCTCTCTCGCCCGGCTTGGCCCCTATGTTCACGGAGTCGTGATTCTAGCGGCTTTGGCGTTCTTCACCGCAACGGCCCCAAACCGTTCGTTCATCGGCGGGATCCTCCTCCCTGCCGCGCTCGTCGCAATTTCTCTGTTTCGGCTCATCTCCTGGTTCAAGGCGCGGGCGGGCGTGGAGGTTGAGACGCTCGACCTCGTCCGCCGCAGGGTCCGCGCAGCGACTATTCTCGGACCGACGCTCGCACTTGCGTTCACGCTGACGACGGTGATCTCGCAATGGCAGGATGGCCAGGTCGAATTCGCGTTGGCCCTCCTCGCGGTCTGGGTCATGGCCGCGGTCTGTGCGATCTGCCTCAACATGCTTGCGAGCGAAGCCAGCGTGATCGTCGTCGCCGCGACTGCGCCGGTCATCGTCGCATTCCTGGCTCGCGGGGTGGAATTGACGCTCTGGCTCGCGGCGCTGATCGCCATCGCCGCTTGTTTCATCATCCGCATGCTCGACGAGAACTTCCGCATGTTCACAGAGATCGTGCGGGCTCGCTTCGAGATCGCTGAAAAGCAGCGCGTGGCCGAGGAAGCGCGGCAAGCGGCGGTGGCCATCGCGTTGACCGATGATCTCACCGGACTGCCAAACCGCCGATGCTTTCACAAGCTGCTCGCCGATCGAATCAAGAAGGGGACAGAGAGCCACCAGCCGTTCGCCTTGGGTCTCATCGACCTCGACGGCTTCAAACCCGTCAACGACCTGCACGGTCATCCGGTCGGAGATCAAATCCTCGCGCAAGTCGCTGAACGGCTCGCCTCGGCGATGCGGGGGCGCGGCTCAGCCGCCAGAATCGGCGGCGACGAATTCGCTATCCTCTGCGATGGGATTGGCGAGCGCGCCGGAGTCGCTGCGCTCGAACGGGAAATTCAGACGCTCTTTGCGAAGCCGTTCGACATTCGGCCGCGCGACGTTCGCTTATCCTGCGCCTGCGGCTTCGCCCTCTTCCCTTCCTCAGCCGTCGGGCCCGACGAACTTGTGCGTCTTGCCGACGCTGCGCTCTATCGCGCCAAAGCCTGCAGCGGCGGGGTCGGCGGCGCGAACGCACTCCGTCGCGCCGTCGCCGAATCGGAGAGCGGCGCACCTTTCCGGCCGATCCTTGAGTTCCAGAGAGGGGCGGCGTCTCTCGGCCGTCTACGCGCGTAGAGACCAACCTAGCTGGCCGGTCCGGGGATCAACGCTGGCGCGGGCGACTGGAATAGTCCAGCGGCCGCACGATTGAGTTCGCCGCAACCAAACCGCGGGAGGCCACGCCGCCCCGCCGGCCCCAAGATCGCTGAGCGCTTCGGGCTTCGCCAAAGTTGGACCGCCATGGCGAACGGCGTACAATCGCCGCACCTTTGAAAATTACCCGCCAATCCGAACCCCGGGATCGATTTCACCCGCCAGCGAGAGGGCGCATGCCGAGCGGCATCCATCATGTGACGAGCATCGCCAACTCGGCGCGCCGCAATCTCGACTTCTACACGCGCTCGCTTGGCCTCCGCCTCGTCAAGAAGACCGTCAATTTCGACGATCCCAGCTCCTATCATTTCTATTACGGCGACGCGGCTGGCAATCCGGGCGCGATCTTGACCTTCTTCGCATGGGAAGGCGCGGCGCCCGGACGGCTCGGGATTGGGGAGGCGCAGGAGACCGTCTTTAGCGTTCCAGAAGGCTCGATTGGCTACTGGGCCGAGCGCCTGATCGAGCAAGGCGTCGCCCACGATTCGCCCGCCAAGCGCTTCGGCGCCACGACAATTGCGTTCAGGGATCAAGCCGGGACGCGGCTCGCGGTGACTGGGATCGGCGGACTGGACGAGAAACCAGGGTGGAGCGCAGGCGGCGTCCCTGCCGAGCACGCAATTCGCGGTTTCCACAGCGTGAGCCTGCTGCTGGCTGAAGCAGATCCGACCGCCGCGATTCTGACCGACGTCTTCGGCCTTGTCGCCGATGGCCGCGAGGACGCGACCCGACGCTATCGGGCGCCCGGCGTCGACGTCGGCGCCATTATCGACCTGAGGAGCGCAGGCGAATTTCTCCCGGCGCGTCAGGGCGCGGGCTCGGTACACCATATCGCTTTTCGGGCGGCCGACGACGCGACGCAGGCGGCGATGGTTCGCAAGCTCGCGAGCGATCATCACATCGCCACCACGGAACAGAAGGACCGCAACTACTTCCGCTCGGTCTATTTCCGCGAGCCCGGCCGCGTGCTGTTCGAAATCGCCACCGATCCGCCCGGCTTCGCCGTCGACGAAGCGCCCGACGCGCTGGGACAGTCGCTCAAACTGCCCCCGTTTTTGGAAGCCCGGCGAGCCGCGATCGAGGCGGCGCTGCCGAAGCTCGACTAAGCCGGCGGGTCGTTCGGAGTCGAAAGCCAGCGAGGGAGAGAACCGATCCTCGGATCGACGACGTCACAGCGCCTTGTCGACGAATGCGACGATATCGGTCATGATTGTGGTGGCCGCTTGATCCATCGCCGCCGCCACATTTGCGGGCTCCGTTGAAGCAACGGGAATGCGCAAGGTGAAGATCTGATCCGAGACGATCCTTCCCGTCCCGAGCGAGACGATCCATGCGGCAATGTCGACATGCACCTCTTTCGTCTGCGCGTCGAGTTCGAAGGCGCGAATGTCGAGATCAATCTCATAGTTGGCGGTCGCCGCCGGTCCGTCAGTCCAGCGAGCGAGCCCGGCGTTCTGAAAACTCTGTGCGAGACGCGCGCGGAAAAGTCCCGGCAGCGACTGCGACCATTGTGCGCCCGCGAGCGTGGCCAGCGTCTGCGATTGGCGGACGAGAATGTGGTCGCTGTCGAGTTCGGCCGTCGCGGTCGCCTGGCCGACGCGGAACTGCGCTCTGACGGCGTGCGCGCGCGGAGGGGTCGCCGCGGCAAGGTCGAACATGGTCGGAGCAGGTCCGCTCGCGCATGCCGAGAGAGCGAACGCAAGCGACATCGCGCCCGCGAGCCTTGATCGATTCCGAAATCCCCACCCCCTACTACGCCCCATTATTGCCCGCCATGGTACTCAGGCAACGAGGGTTTCGACCCGAAGATGACCTGACTTGGATTCTGTCCGAGCGACCGCACAACGCGGTCAATGTCCTGCACCGCCCGCCTCCCCTCGATGGCCAGCGCCTCATATTCGCGCAAGCCCGTATTGGTGAACCGGCTTAGGCCGGCTGCGATGTCCTTCACCCGCGAATCGACGTCGTCGGCCAGCTTTCTGATCGAGATCGCCGCCTCGCTGATGCGATCGACGGCGCCTTTCGTCCCCGGCGAGCCGAGAAAACTCTGCGCGCTCGTCAGCACCCCGTCAACCTTGTCGGCCGACTGGTTGAGCTTCGCGGACATCTCCGAGAAGTTCTTGAGCGTCGTGTCGATGTTGCCTCTGTTCTGGCGCACGGTCTGTGCGACGTCGCTGGCCGAGTTGACGATGCCGGCGATCTTTTGCGGGTCCACCGCCTTCATCAGTTGATCGACGTCGACGAGCGCCGTGTCGAGGCGCTTCGCCGAGTCGTTGAGATGCGTTGCGAGCGCCGCGCCGTCCCGCACCAGAACCTTGATGTTCTCCGAGCTCGCCTCGAGCGCCTGACTGAAGGTCTGCGCGTTATTGACGAGAGCGTGGATCCTGTCGGGGTCGACCGCCTTGACCACCCGGTCGGCGTCCTGAGACAGGCCCTGGATTTGCGCCACGACCGGCTGCAACGTCTTGCTGAGCTCGGCCAAGTTCTTCAGCGTCGTCTCGACATTCGGCGCGCTGTCGGCCAAGACCTTGGTGAAAGCGTCGGCGTTTTGAAGCGTCGAATGGATCGATGCGGAATTGTCGGCCAGGAGTTGGTCCGCGCGATCGACGACAGAATTGCTCTTCGCCGACAGGCTCTGCACGTTGTCGACGATCGCGCGAACCTTGTCCGGATTGACCGCCTTCATCACCTGATCCGCGTTTTGCGCCAGGCTCTGAATCTGGGCCACCACCGGCTGAACGGTCTTGCTGATCTCCGCCAGGTTCTTCAACGTCGCGTCAACATTCGAGGCGTTGTCGGCCAAGGCCTTCGAGAACTGATCGACGTTCGCGATGGTTGAGTGAACCGACTCGGCGTTGTCGGCGAGAAGCTTGTCGGCGCGGTCGATGACCGAGACGCCCTTCGCCGACATATCCTGAACATTGCCGATAATCGCGCGAATCTGTTCCGTGTCGATCGATTGGACCAGCCGATCGGCGTCGTCGGAGAGAGTCTGCAGCCGTGCGGCCAGCGGTCCGATCTGTTTGCCGAGTTCTCCCACGCTCTTCAACGCCGCATCGACGCCGGCCGAATTGTCGGCCAGCGCCTTCGAAAACTGATCGACGTTCGCGATCGCCGAGTGAATCGGCGCCGAATTGTCAGTGAGGATCCTGTCGGCGTCGTCCAGAATTGACGTGGCCTTATCGAGAATATCCTGCAGTTGCACCGACTGCCCGGCGTAAATGACGGGCGGCCTGCCATTTTCTCCGACGAGCGCCGGTCCAGCGGTCACTCCGCCCAAGAGGGCGACCACAGCCCCTCCCGTGAGACCCTGGGTCTCGAGACGCGCCCTGGTGTTCTTGTCGATCGGCGCATACGAGTTGACGTCAATGTCGGCGACAACCTGGTGCGGGTCGCTTCGCGAGAAGGTAAGATGCGTGACCTCGCCGACCTTGATGCCGTTGAACGAGACATTGGCGCCGTTCGAGAGTCCCGCGACCGAACCGTTGAAGACGACCTGATAGCTGCGGTGACCGCCCGCGGCCCCGTAGCCCGCGATCCACATAACGAACAGAAAAGCCCCGACGACAGCCGCAAGGGTGAAGGCGCCGATCAAAACGTAGTTGGCGCGCGTCTCCATTCTTGCTCAGCGTCTCGCATTCTGGGGCCGGTCCTCCGCGGCAAGCGCGGCTGGCTGATCTGCACCCGCCGCGAGGCGGATCACACCCCTCTTACCGTGAAAATAGGACTTGAGCCAAGGATCGTCCGAAAGCAAGAGCTCGCTGATCGGGCCCGCAGCAATCACCTTCTTATGCCCGAGCACCGCCACACGGTCGCAGATCGCGAACAGACTGTCGAGATCGTGCGTGACCATGAAGACCGTCAGACCGAGCGTTTTCTGCAGCGTTCCGATGAGATCGTCGAAATCGCCGGCCGAAATGGGATCGAGTCCGGAGGTCGGTTCATCGAGAAAAACGATCTCCGGATCGAGCGCCAGGGCCCTCGCCAGCGAAACGCGCTTGGTCATGCCGCCGGACAGCTCGGACGGCAACTTGTCGGCGGTTTCTGGCGGCAGACCGACGAGCGCGAGCTTCTGCAAGGCCAAACCGTCCAGCGTCGACTGGGACAGGCCCAGGTGCTCGCGCATCGGCGCCTGAATGTTCTGCCTGACGGTCAAGCTGGAAAATAGCGCTCCTTCCTGAAACAGAACGCCCCAGCGTTCGCCGACATCGAGACGCTCGCGCGGCGTCAGGTGGTCGATGTCGTAGCCGAAAACCTCGATGCTGCCCGCCTGTTTATGTAGAAGGCCTAAGATCGTGCGCGTCAGCACCGACTTGCCTGCGCCGGAAGCCCCAACGAAGCCCAGAACTTCGCCGCGGTAGAGATCGAGATCGAGCCCATCCATCACGAGGCGATCGCCGAACCCAACTTTGAGCCCCCGCACGCGAATGACGACTTCGCGCCCGGATGGCTGAGGGGGCGGGTCGGCGCCGTTCAATAGTCCACCGCAGCGAAGAACATCGCGAACAGTCCATCCATGACGATCACCATGAAGATGGATTTCACAACCGACGAGGTCACGCAACGGCCGAGCGATTCGGCCGATCCGCGGACTTCCATGCCCTCGGTCGCGGCGATGAGGCCGATCACCACCGCCATGAAAGGCGCCTTGATGAGGCCGACGAGAAACGTCTGAACCCAAACAGCGCTCTGAAGCCGCGTGAGGAACACGGCGGGCGTGAGCCCGGCGTAGATCCAGGTGACAAGGAGGCCACCGGCCACCTGGGCCATATCCGCAAGGAACGTCAGAACCGGCAGGGCGATCACGAGCGCCACCAGCCGCGGAACGATGAGCACTTCCAGCGGATCGAGCGCCATCACCTTCAAGGCGTCGATCTCCTCGCGCATCTTCATCGAGCCGATCTCGGCGGTGATCGACGATCCGGTGCGCCCCGCAATCATGATCGAGGTCATCAGGACGCCGAGTTCGCGCAAACCCAAGACGCCAACCAAACTGACGACGTAGTCCGCGGCGCCGAATTTCGCGAGCTGAAAGATGCCCTGCTGAGTGACGATCGCTCCGACCAGGAAGTTGATCAGCATGATGATCGGGACGCTGCGCAGGCCGTACATCTCGAGGTGATAGACCATCGGAGTCCAGCGCCAGCGCCACGGCTGCGGGGCGAGGCGCAGGAACATCGCGACGACTTCGCCGAGATAGTCGATGATATCGATGAAATCGACGCCCGAGTCGTAGATCGTTTCGCCAACCGCCGAGAGCAGGGCGACCGTATGCGCCGGGGGAATGCGCGTGGACTTCTCGGGACGGTGGTAACCGGCCTCTTTGAGAAGCAGGTCCTGCTCGGGTTTCTCGCCTCGGTAAGAGACGCTGGCGCCCGACGCCGAGAGTTCATTGCGAGCGCGGTCGATGAACCAAGCGCCGGCGGTGTCCATGCGCTCGAGGGCCGCGAGGTCAAGGACCACGCGCTTCGAATCTTTGGCGGACGAAAGGAGCGACGCCCCGGCGGCCTCCAGCTCGCGTCCCCCGCCGACGATCCACTGTCCCGCCAGGGACAAGACGACCCCTTCCTGGCTGTCTTCACGCGTTACAGACGGCGTCGTGATCACCAAGCGCTCCGACCAAGCGGAACTCGGGCTCTTATCGCGCCGCCCCGCGGCTGTCGAGCGGTCAAGGCTCGCGGCCGGGTGGGGATCAGGGCAAAAACAAACCAAGTACGAATCGGCGACCTCGGGAACCGATTCAATTTCGCGAATAAAGCGAGTCGAATCTTTGAGGCGATCCCGCGGCGCCGACGATCCTCCTCCGCTCGCCTCCGAAGGCGGAAACACTCGGCAAATCAGCATCTTGAGAATCGCAATGACCACAAAAGCTTCGCCGAGAGGCGCGGCGGCGTCAAGCCTGGTTGTCGAAACCTTCCACGCCTTTGCAACGGGCGCCCCAGTCTGGAACGCAGGCGAAGGAAGCGAGGACAAAGCGGGCCGGAATCAGCGACGCGGCACGCCGCCCGATTCGCGCCGAGAAAGGCAATCCCAAAGTCGCCTCCTCGCCGGCTCCCGTTCGGTCATGGTCGCCAAAGCGTTGCGACCGTCGATCGCGCGGCGCCCCGTTCCGGGACCGCGCGAAGGAAGC
>Ga0153954_1000259_pt1 | contig 46234 bp, 44 predicted proteins | sample TSFL038MetaG_FD_102277 | JGI IMG/M metagenome (GOLD analysis project Ga0153954, IMG submission 102277) | Attine ant fungus gardens microbial communities from Florida, USA - TSFL038 MetaG | ecosystem: Host-associated > Fungi > Mycelium > Unclassified | place: USA: Florida, Wekiwa Springs State...
ATGCTTTCTGGCGCTGCGCAATCGAGGGCATCGTGAGGAACTGATCGCGCTGGCAGAGCGACTGGTCAAAGAAGAAGAAAAAACGCCGGCAGAGCCTGCGGATTGACACCGGGCTGTCCGCGCCCGGACCGCTCCGGCCGGATACGGTCGATCATCGATTGCAAGCTGTCCCCAAAACGGCTTCACCCCTGACACCTGTCGCTCCCGCTCCACGATCAACGTAACTGCCGACAACCTCAAGTCAATTGTAAAAAAAAGCAGAGCTGGTCAGCAATTGCGGGCGGGTGGGAGGCGCGATGTTGGCCCGCCTCTCAGACATGTTAGAACTAAAACGCGATGATTTCAGGATGATGGCGCTTCAGCTTGTTGTTTGCGCATGATCTCCGCGCCAACGCGTTGCGCGTTTGTCGCGAGGAAAAACCGCTTCACACTTTGCTAACGCGGCCCTTCGGGTCCGGATCATGCGTTAGACTAGACTAGAACTTCGGCGGGCGCTTCTCGGCGAAGGCCTTGACGCCTTCCCGGACCTCGGCGCCGCGCATGCTGTCGCGGGCGCGCTGGTCGGCGGCCGCCTCGTCGAGCTTGCCGCGGGCGATCTCGTTGATGGTCCGCTTCATGCCGCGCATCGCGACCGGGGCATTGCCGGCGAGGATCGCCACCAGGCGGTCGACTTCCTCGTCCAGCACTTCCGGCGGTACCATCGCGGTGAGATAGCCGATGCGCAGCATCTCCGGCGCATCGATCTTCTGGGCGGTGAGGAACAGTCTCTTGGCATTGTCGGTGCCGAGCCGCGTCACGTAGCGCTGGATGCCGCTCTTGTAATAATGCAGGCCGAGCCGCGCCGCCGGCATGAACATCTCGGCGGTATCGACGCCGATGCGGAAATCGCACGACAGCGCGAGGTCGGTCGCGCCGCCATAGACGCCGCCATTGAGCCTGCAAATGGTCGGCACGCCGAGATCTTCCAGCCGGTTGACCACGACCTCGAAGGCGGAGCCTGCACTCTGCTGCTCGATGGAACTGGTGGCGCGCTCGGCGACCGAGTTGAGATCGTAGCCGGCCGAGAAGGCACGGCCGGTGCCGGTCAGCACCAGCACGCGAACCGCGGCATCGGCCTCGATGCGGTCGAACAGCCGCAGCAGCACATCGAGATCCTCCGCCTGCAGCCGGTTCAGATGTCGCGGCCGGTTGAGGCGGATGGTGGCGCGCGCGCCGTCGATGGTCAGGACCGGGCTGCTCGCCGGTTCGGTGGCGAGGGCTGTTTGCTGCATTATTCGTTCTCCAGCGCGCGGCGCCTGGCCTCGGCGTCGATGGTCTCGGCAAGATCGGGATGCCGTGCCATCAACAGCCGGAAATCGACGAGGTCAAGCACCAACAGCTTTGACAATCGCGTGGTGGTGACATTCGCGCCGCGCAGGGTGTTCCCGAGCAGCGCCATCTCGCCGAAAAATGCGCCTTCGCCGAGTTCGACCTTTTTGCCCGGCAGGTCGACTTCGACCGCGCCGGAGGCGATGAAATACATGCAGTCGCCCCGCGTGCCCTTGCGAATGATCGTGGCGCGCGGCGGCAGGTCGATGGTACGCAGCATCTGCGTCACGTCGGCGATCGCCGACGGGCCGAGCGTGGCGAAGAACGGTACCTTGCTGACGGTTTCCCAGGTCTTGAGAAAATTGTCGCGCCGCGTCTCGGCGGCAAAGCCCGTCGCCAGAATACCGGTCCAGAGGCCGAACACGCCAAGCCCGGAGATCATCACCATCGCCGCGACCAGGCGCCCGAGCGGCGTGATCGGCACGACGTCGCCATAGCCGGTCGTGGTCAGGGTGACGACGGCCCACCAGAGGGCGTCGGGCACATTGCCGAACGTGGCCGGCTGCACGTCGCGCTCCAGAAAATATTCGGCCACCGAGCCCAGGAACAGCACCATCAAAAACAGCACCAGCACGCTGAGCAGCGGACCGGATTCCAGCACCAGCACCCGGCGCAATTGCCGCAATCCCGGAATTCCCGGGATCACCTTGACGAACCACAGCACCGCGAACAGCCACGCTGTTTGCGGCTCGACGCCGGCGGCAAGCGCGATCGGCACCGCCACCACGCCGGCAGTGTCCAACAGCCCTCGGCCGGAGCGGAGATAGGGACGGCCGTTCCGAAGACTATGGCGAATCCGGATCACCCATTCGAAGGCGAAAAACGCCAGGCATGTCCACAGAATGCTCTCGACCCAGTAATACGCGGCCTCATGGGCCGGGATCACCGTCAAGAGCACCATGCAGGCGACGCCGATCGCGACTGCCGCATAGGCCGCCCTGGTCATGTTGCGGCCGGCGGTCGCCGCCACAAATTGTGTCAAAGCGGAGGAATGCGGCAACTGGGACATTTTCAGGCGGTGCGTTGGACGATGCCTTGAGCCGGCCATTGCAGGGCCGGGGAGGACAAAGTGCCCGGGCGGGGGAGGGCCGTCAACGAGGCTCGGCGAACAGCGTTATCGCGAGTATTGCGCGGCCATAGGGGACAGGCGCCGTTGCCGGGTGCGAACGCTGATTTCGCCCGGATAGGCTTTATTCCCGATAATTCGTTGCCTTTTCTCCGTATATCGAAGCGGTCGCGCGGGCAGTATGATGGCGAGCAGACGACACGTTCGATTTACACATTTTCGAAAACTGGTCGGCTCCCATGGATAGCTCTCATCTGGTCCAACACGCAAGCACCGCAGGCGCAGTGTTCGCGTCGGTATTCCTGGTGGCCACGAGCACGATGCGGACGATGATTCCGCTGCGGTTGTTCAGCATCCTGACCAATCTGGTGCTGATCGCGATCGCGATCCCGATCCACAATTACCTCGTCATCCTGGTGCAGGTGGCGATGCTGGTGCTCAACTCCTACCGGCTTCACCAGATGCTGCAGCTCGTCAAGGACGTGAAGCGCTCGGTGAGCAGCGACCTGTCAATGGATTGGCTGAAGCCGTTCATGACCGAGCGCAAATGCAAGAGCGGCGATATGCTGTTCTACAAGGACGAGAAGGCCGAGGAGATGCTCTATATCGTCAGCGGCCGCTTCCGTCTGGTCGAATCCGGCATCGAGCTCCCGGTCGGCGCCATCGTCGGCGAGCTCGGCATGCTGTCGCCGTCGAACGTGCGGACGCAGTCGCTGGAATGCATCCAGTCGGGCGTCATCCTCGCCGTGAGCTACGACCAGGTCGAGCATCTCTACGTGCAGAATCCGGCATTCGGCTTCTACTTCCTGAAGCTCGCCAGCGCGCGCCTGTTCCAGAACCTGGATACGCTGGAACGGCGCCTGGCGCAGCAGGCGGCGCAGCTTGCAGCGCCGAAGACGGCCTGAGGTCCTCCGTGTCGGACGACGGCATCGTTTCTTCGCTGAGATATCTGTTCGCCGATTTTCTCGAAGAGGCAGACACCACGCCGCCGTCGCTGCCTGAGGGCTTGCCGGAGGGGATGGCCGCGGTCGTCAGCGACGGCATCGATCTGTTGATGGACTATCAGGGGGCGACCTACGCCAAACTCTATGTCGAGCGACTCGCGCGCTTCATCGGCAAGGATATCGAGGACGAGACCTTTCGCGAGATGGCGCGGCTGATGGCCGAACGCATGGCCTATCACGATGCAATCCGCATCGCGCAGCTCAAGCTCGCGGAATATGGCAATAGCGAGGGGCGCGTCGTCTCCTCTGACATCAAGCAATTCCGGCTCGATGAGCTGGTCGATGCGTTGCCGGCGGTCGTCGCCGATCCGATCCTGAAGATGCTGGACAGGATCGGATCGGCCCACCGGCGCGTCTCGATCCCGTTCTCGACCGGCAGCCAATGGAGCATTCGCCGGCTGAAGATGGAAGCCTGGCTGCGCCGCTGGCGGATGTTCTCGATCCGCTACGGCAAGGAACGCGTCTGGGTCGAGCGCTGGCTGCACATGATCGCGCGCAGCATGGTGAAGCAGCCTGCCGCCACAGCGGCGGTCGTCGAGACTGCGACCATGATCCGGGGCTATGGTGATGCCTATAGGCGGGGGCTTGCCGATTGGCATGCGATCATCGATGGCCTCGCCAAGCCGACGTTCGACGGTGACCTGCCGCTCGCCGATCTCGCCGGCGCGATCGCAGAAGCGCGCGCGGCCGCCATGCCCGATGCGCGGCAGGCCTCGCTCAAGCGCGCCATCGCGCAGATCCGGTCGCGCGCCAGCGCGCCCGGCGCGAATGCGGCTGCAGGATGAGCCGACCCTTTGGCGGCTCAAGCGCTGCGCGCGGTCTTCACGACCGCGATATTGTCGTCAGGGGCAACGCTGTCGCCGTGGCGCTTGAGATATTCGCGGCGGATATCGAGCTCGCCGCGCACGAATTCATAGCCGAGCTTGAACGTTTCCAGCCCGTCGCTGCTGATGGTGCCGTCGCGTAAGCCGACGATGACGCCGCGCAGGATCTTCTCCAGCTCTTCCTGCAGTTCCTCGAGCCGGTCCATGCTGTGGGCGTGCTCGATCTTCTCGCCGACGATAAGGATGGCGGTGGCGAGCCCGCTCGCCTTTTCCGGACAGACCCGCGTGATCTTGGCGTAGATCGCCGCGAAGATCGAGCCGATGACGCTGAGCGCGGCGGCGCCGAGATACATCATGTCGCTGTAGCGATCCATGAACGACTTGGTGTCGTCATTGATGTATTCGGCCGCCCCCCGATGGGCCATGATGAAAGCGTTCTTGTCGGTTTCGGCCGGCTCGATCCTGGAGGCAAAGCCGTTGTCGAGTGCCAGTTCGGCCTTGTTCTCGTAGACGATGCGGGCGAGGTCGGCGGCGGTCGTGGTCGAGATCCGGGATTGCGCGACGAGCAGCCATTCGAGACCGATGGTGTCGAGATCGTCATCGGGAATTTCCGGCGAGGACGACAGCATGCCGGTCTCGATGGTTTCCGCCGTGATGCCCGGGATCTTGCGCGCCAGCGCTTTGGCCGCGTCGATCGCGTTCAGCGTAAAACCGCCTTTCCTGGCGAAATGCTCGTAGTTCTTGTCGCGCAATATCTTGGTGGCGTGGGCGACCGCGATCACGGCGCCGTAGCCTGACGCGAACAGCTTGTCGAGCGTCGCACCCGGCGGCGCCAACTGCACACGCGAGGCTGTCACGGGACTATCGGCGAAATCGAAGATGTTGCGGACAAAGGAGGCGCTGTCGTCGCCTTCGGCCCAGACGGCGATCTTTTTTTGCTTCTTCAGATCGTCAAAGGATTTGATCTTCTTGTTGCCGGGACTGAGCAACAGGATCAGATCACGATCGAGGATTGCGATCGCGCGTCCCCGCTGCGGGATTCTGGCGTCGGTCCGCAGGATCGCGAGATCAGCCTCGCGGCGGTCGAATTGTCCGATTGCCTTGGCGTTGTCAGGGTTGTTCAGGATTTTCAGCCGGAGCCGCGAATGCGTGTTCTTCAGTACGGTCGCAAGCTTGGCTGCGAAGAGCGCTTCCTCGCCGTTCGGTGCGTCGACCGCAAAGGTCAGCGTCTCCGAGTCCTTCAGCAAAACCCTGGCGGCCCAGACGGTGGCGCCGGACAGGATCAGGGTGAGCAGCACATAGAGCAATACCTGCTGTCGGTTGCTTTTTGCAACTTGTGGGCGAGCCGACGGCTTGTCCGCCGACGGCGTTGGTACCTCAGCACTCATGGCTTTACCCCGGCACCGGGGCTCTCCGCCGCCTGAGCCGGCCATGGCGGATCGCCGGGCAATAACTATCTAGAAAGGAAAGAAATTTCTCAGCGCGATGATATCCGCCTCTTGCCGGATTGCAAATCGCAGGCCGTGGTAACGTTACCGTTCATTGCGAAGGGATGAACAAGAGCTGGCGCCATTGCGCCACACTTTTGGTTTTTTCGGGTTCCCGCAGGTGCATTCCGACACCGGAGATGTCATAAAAGGTCAATACGGGGCCGATTTGGAAGAGAAGTAGCGCTGAACGCCTCCAGTCCCCGTGCGGTCCAAGGTCTGTCGTGAGGTCGTCAGCTTGTCGTTTCCTTCCATGTCGTCGTCGGTCCCGGTCGGCCTCCTCGTTGGCTGGATGGCGCTTTTAACCTTCAAGCACATCATCGCCGACTTCGTGCTGCAGAACTCCTGGATGGCCCACGGCAAAGACCAGAAGGTCGGGTGGGCACTGCCGCTGTTGGTCCATTGCCTGATCCACTTCGCGGTCGCGCTGGTGCTGATCGTGATCTTCGCGCCAAAATTCTGGTTCGTCGCCGTGATCGATTTCGTCATCCACATCACCGTCGACCGCGCCAAAGGGCTCACCTCCTCGACCTTCGGCATGACGCCGGAGCACCCCTGGTTCTGGACGCTGATCGGCGTCGACCAGGCGTTGCATCACCTCACCGGTTTCGGTCTGTCCATCTTCATGGCCGCCAACGCCTGATCCTTTCCATTTACGAAGGGATGAAGGCGCGTCTGCTCCGGGCAGGCTGAGCCGCTTCGAATCTGATTCGGCGCAATCAAGTCCCCCGCGAAACTACCGCTATCGCTGGTTAACCCTTCGTTAGAGAATTGCGCGGCATCTTCGCGGCAGGCGAAGGGGACCCTAGCGATGATTTCAAGCCGCGATGCCTATGACAGCGACGCCTGTCCGGTCCGGGACGAACTGCTCGGAGAAATGTACCGCGCGAGCGAACACGGTCTGGCCAGGCTGGTCGAGAACGTTTCATCCGACGTGCGCGCGACACTGGCGCTGTTCTGCTATCGGCGCAGCCATCTCCATTCGCTGGCGCTCTCGATCGCCTCGAGCTGCACCGAGCGCGAGCTGATCCATTTCGGCGGCCGTGTCGGCGCGACACTTTACGCGCTGTCGCGCGAGGCGCCCTCAAGCCGCTCTGCCGCCTCATCCGCCTACAGCAGCCGCAAGCCGATCACGCTCTCGACCAAGCCGCTCTCGACTCTCGTGCCGATCGACGACGAGCTCGATGACGACGTCGTCACCGAAGCGGTCACGGCTTAGTTTCTCCATTGCGAACCGCGTAGGGTGGGCGAAGGCGCCCTTCGCCGTTCCCACCATCTACCCGAGCCGTAACTCGGCTGGTGGGCACGCTCCTGCCTTCACTCGTTGAGCTTCCGTAGACGTGGTCGCTTTGTTCACCCGCTTTCCTGGCCGGGACGACTGCTAACCTAGTTCAGGCAACCCGAATTTCCGCCGCGCCATCGCGCATTCGGCGTCGCCGGGCATGCAGGTGCGGCACACCTCCGGACGAACGGCATAGATCGAGCATGATGTCGCCTTGCCGATGCTGCCCGTCAGTGCCGCGCAGCGATCCTGTTCGCAGCGCATGCCGGAGCCGCGCGTGTTGACGAGTTCCGGCGGGATCAAATCGAGCGCGGTATCGTCCTCGGTCGAGAAGCGCGGCCAGTTTTCCGAATAGGCGCAGCAGGCGCCACAGGCCTGGCAGGGATTTTCGCTCGCCATGGTCAATGTCTGCTCCACGCGTCACGCCTCCTTCGGCCGTTCCCAGACCAGGCTCTGCCGCCACCGCGCGCGCAGGATGTCGCGCCGCTCAGGATATCTCTCATCGAGGTAATCGGCGTCGAGCACGCGGTCGGTGCGGAAGCTGCGAAAATCCTTGCGCAGCTCGCACCAGCCTGCGAGCAGCCGAACCGCCTCGAGATAGGCGACCGCGATCGGCCAGATCGTGCGCTCGGTGTCGCGGCCATGCTCGTCGCGGTAATGCAGCGCGATCTTCTTGCCTTCGTGAATCTGCGAGCGCGTCCTCACCATGTCGATGCGGTCCGGCTCCTTGTTCCAGACCGGGCGGGCGCGGCTTGCGGGTTCAAGCACGACCGGCCGCAGGCGCTCCGGCACGGTGTCGGCGATCTTGGCAATAAGGTCGTCGGCGGCGCGCGCCAGCGCCGGATCGGCATGGCCCGCCACCCATTGCGCGCCCAGCACCGCCGCTTCGATCTCCTCGGGCGTCAGCATCAACGGCGGCAGGTCAAACCCCTTTTCCAGGATGTAGCCCATGCCGGCCTCGCCGCGGATCGGCACGCGCTGGCCGATCAGCGTTGCGATGTCGCGATAGATCGTTCGCTTCGATGTCTCGAGCTCGGCGGCGATGGCATCCGCGGTGAGCGGCTTGCGGGTGCGCCGGAGCACCTGGATGATCTGGAACAGCCGGTCGGCGCGTCTCATGACGGATCTCTACAAATATCTTTTCGGGACGTTTCCGATGCTGACACGAGGTTGGCAGCAGGCGGAATCTATAAGGGGACAACACTCCAACGAAGAGGATTTTGTCCCATGTTGATCCTGTACGGCTACGATCTTTATACGGCCGCGCTGCCGCTGCTGACACAATGGTGGCAGCAGGGCGTGGCTAGCGTGCGGCGGCTTATCAAGAAGATGGGAGCGGTCGCATGATCACCCTTTTTGGCTTCGGTGCAGGCTTCGGCCTGCCCGAAATCAGCCCCTTTGTGACCAAGACCGAGGTCCAGCTCAAGATGGCGGGCCTGGCCTATCGCAAGGAGCGGGCGATGCCGCCGGCATCGCCCAAAGGGCAGCTCCCCTATATCGAGGATGACGGCGAGCGGATCGCCGATTCTACCTTCATCCGCGCCCATATCGAGCGCAAATATGGCCTCGATCTCGATACCGGGCTCGACCGCCAGTCGCGCGCGCAGGCCTGGGCCTTTGAGCGCATGATCGAGCATCATGTCTACTGGGCGCTGGTCGGTGCGCGCTGGGTCGATCCCGACAATTTCGCCAAGGGGCCGGCGCATTTCTTCGACGGCGCGCCGGATGACCGCCGCGAAAAGCTCCGTGAGGACGCGCAGTTCCGTGTCGCCGAGAATTATCTCCTGAGTGGGCTGGGCCGGCACGCGCCCGACGACGACGTCGATCTTGCCCTGCGCTCAATCCTCGCTTTGTCGGTGCAGCTCGGCGACAGGCCCTATCTGATGGGCGACAAGCCGGCCGGCGTCGACGCCACCGCGTTTGGCGCGCTCGCCGGAATCCTGACACCGTTCTTTACATCGAGGCTGCGCTCGCAGGTCGGGCAGTTCGACAATCTCACCACCTATGTCGCGCGCATGATGCACCGCTATTATCCGGAGTTTGCGTGGGCAGCGGCGCGTGAGCCCGAGGCGGCGTAAATATACCGAATGCGTAGGGTGGGCAAAGGCGCACGTGCGCCGTGCCCACCGTTCCGGGCGAGATTTTGGATGGCGGGCACGCGGAGCCTGTCATCGGGCGCGCGTTCGCGCGACCCGTTGGCTTTGCCCACCCTACGAACCTAGGACTGGGGCGCCACTTCCCGCTTCAACTTCGCCAACTCGGCCTCCAGCGCGGCAATCCTCGCGTCGCGTTCTTCGATCCTGGCGCTGGCTTCGGCCATCGCCGCCGCCACATCCGCTGCATCGAACTTTTGCGGAATATGCTGCGGGCAATTGGTGTCCCAGGCGGCAATCCTGAACAGGATCGCCTGCTCGGGACGCGCGCGATAGCCCTTCGGCATCAGCGATTCCGTCAGCGCCGGATCGTCCTCGACCACGCGCGCCTCACCCCAGATCTTCACGCGTCGGCGATGCGCGTAGTCCATGATGAAGATGTGCGCCTTGGGATTCTCCGAGAGATTCCCCTGCGTGAGATATTGCTGATTGCCGGCATAGTCGGCGAACGCGATCGTGTTCTTGTCCAGAATTTTGACAAAACCCCTGGGCCCGCCGCGATGCTGGATATAGGGCTGGCCGCCACCGCTCGCCGTCGCCAGGTAAAAGCTGTTGGTGTTGGCGAGAAAGCCCGCAAGCTTGTCATCGATCTCGGTGCGCCAGCCGCCACGCTCTTCGACATGCGCGTAGCCCTCCCGCGAGCCTTTGCGCGCCTGGATGGCCTTGACCGCCGGTGTGAAGGCAACGTCGCTGGAATAGGTGTGGGTATCTGACATCGGATCGATCCTCCGTCGTGGGACGTCGATGCGTTCATCTCTTCTCGAATATGGGCCTCCCATAAATTTAAACAATCTGTTGATTTGACACTTCATAATTGCAGATTATGAAACAATGGCATGGACCGGATCGATGCCATGCAGGCCTTTGTCGCGGTCGCGGACCTCTCGGGATTCGCGCCGGCCGCGCGCAAGCTGAAGCTCTCGCCATCGGCGGTGACGCGGCTGATTGCGGCACTGGAGGATCGCCTCGGGGCGCGGCTGTTGCAGCGAACGACGCGGCAGGTCGCGCTCACCGACGCCGGTTCGCGCTATCTCGAACGGGCGCGCCGCATCCTCGCCGATGTCGAAGAGGCCGAGCGCGCCGCCGAGAGCGAGCGCACGCGGCCGAGCGGGCGGCTCGTGGTTTCGGCGCCGGTCGGGTTCGGACGTTTGCACGTCAGCCCGATCATGACGGCCTATCTGAAGCGCTATCCGGATGTGTCGGGCGAGCTCAGGCTGGAAGACCGCATGGTCAGCCTGGTCGAGGACGGCGTCGATCTTTCGTTACGGATCGGCGAGCTCGCCGATTCCTCGCTGGTCGCGCGCCAGGTTGGCGAGATGCGGCGGATCGTGGTCGCGTCACCGGCCTACTTGAAGGCGCGCGGTGAGCCGAAGACGGCTGCGGGCGTTGCATCCCACGACACGATCCAGTTCGGCAGCACGGTCGGATCGGCGGACTGGCGGTTCCGCGAAGGTGGCGAGGAGGTCCGGCTGAACTATGCGCCGCGGTTTTCGACCAACAGTTCCGATGCTGCAATCCAGTATGCCGAAGCCGACGGCGGGTTGACGCGGGTGATGGCCTATCAGGCCGCCGCGTCCGTGAAAGCCGGCCGGCTGAAAATCGTGCTCGAAAAATTCGAGCTGCCGGCGCTGCCGATCCACATCGTCTATCCGACGTCGCGGCTGCTGTCGGCGAAGGTGCGCGCCTTCATCGATCTCGTGACAGAGATGGCGGATTGGCGGTTTGGGTAGGGCGTAGCGCGGCCTTCACGGCTTCGGCACCACGCGGAACGTGGCGTTGGCCCGCGCGATCACCGTATCATCCGCCCTTATCAGGCTCTGCGCGAAGCAGAGCGTGCTGCCGGTCCTGATCACCTCGCACTCGACCGCGAGCCATTGTCCGATCCCAGCGCTTCCGACGTAGTCGACCGACAGCGACACGGTGACGAACGACGTGGTCCAGTCCGTCGCCTGCGCGCAACTATAGCCCATGGCGTTGTCGGCGAGAGAGGCGATCAGCCCGCCATGAATGAGCCCGCGTGCGTTGGTGTGCGCTTTTGCGAGCCGCAATCCCATGAAGACGGCTTTGTCGGTGCGCTTCGAATAAAGCGGCTCCCAGGGATCGGTGAAGGGTGATTTTCGGAAGTGAGGCTCGAAGCCTTCGGGGATTGCGGTCGTTGTCATCTTCACTCGCGGGCTGGCAAAAGGTTGGCGCCCATTGTCCCCGAGACCTGCGCAAATTTCACCGCCTACAAAGTTTTAAACGAAATTTGCGCGGGCGTTTGAAATGTGTCTGTCATCCTTCGTGCAGGGCGATATGCGCAGGCCTTGAGCTTGAGCCCGGCGCAAAATGGAGCGTGAGCATTCAACACTCCTTCCGATGTCATCATCCGCGAAAGCGGGGTATGACGGCGGTGGTGAGGATAGTCTTTGTCTAAAACGGCAGCCCGACATAATTTTCGGACAACGAAGTCATCGCGGCTTTCGAATGCACGACGTAATCGAGCTCCGCGAGCTGGATGCGCGCCCCGAAGGTGCCGGTGTCCGGGAATTTGTGCAGCATCGAGGTCATCCACCAGGAGAAGCGCACGGCCTTCCAGACCCGCGCCAGCGCTGTGACGGAATAATTGTCGATCCCGGCCGAGGACTTCTCGTCGTAATATTCGCGCAAGCCGCAGGCGAGATAGTGCGCGTCGCTCGCCGCCAGATTCAATCCCTTGGCGCCCGTCGGCGGCACGATATGCGCGGCGTCACCGGCCAGGAACATCCGGCCGAACCGCATCGGCTCGGCGACGAAGCTGCGCAGCGGCGCGATGCTCTTTTCGATCGAGGGGCCGGTGACGAGGCTGTCAGCCGCCTTCTGGTCGAGCCGGCGCTTCAGCTCGTCCCAGAACCGCTCGTCCGACCACTGCTCGACCTTGTCGTCGAGCGGGCATTGCAGATAGTAGCGGCTGCGGCGGGTCGAGCGCATCGTGCAGAGCGCAAAGCCGCGCGCGTGGTTGGAATAGATCAGCTCATGCGAGACCGGCGGCGTGTCCGAGAGGATGCCGAGCCAGCCGAATGGATAGACCCGCTCGAACGTCTCGATCGCGGACGGCTTCACGCTGGCGCGGCTGACGCCATGAAAGCCGTCGCAGCCGGCGATGAAGTCGCACTGGATTTCATGCGTGGTGCCGTCCTTGGCGTAAGTCACGCGCGGATGATCGGTGTCGAAATCATGCGGCGTGACGTCGGCCGCTTCGTAGATCGTGGTCAGCCCGGCGGCCTTGCGCGCGTTCATCAGATCGAGCGTCACCTCGGTCTGGCCGTAGATCATCACGGTCTTGCCGGTGGCGGCCTTCATGTCGATGCGATGACGCTCGCCTCCGAAGGCAAGCTCGATGCCGTCATGAACCAGGCCCTCAGCATGCGCGCGGCGGCCGGCGCCGATCTCGTCCAGCAGCGACACCGTGCCTTCTTCAAGCAGGCCCGCGCGAATGCGCCCGAGCACATATTCAGGCGTGTGCCGCTCCAGGATGACGTTGTCGATGCCCGAGGCGTGAAGCAATTGTCCGAGCAGCAATCCCGCAGGACCTGCGCCAATGATTGCTACTTTCGTCCGCAATTACTTGATCCTCCCGTTGCGATAGGCTTTTGACGCCAGCAGCCGGCGTTCGTCGCAGGCTTGCAATGATAATTATATCATATAACAATGTCTGCAAAGGGCCACCAAAGCCCAAAATGCACGAGGAGGAATGCTGATGAGGAAGGCGTTTTTGGCGTTGCTGCTGGCGGCGAGCGTGACGCCCGCGTTCGCGCAGGAAAAGAATTTCGAGCTGAAGATCTCGCACTGGGTCCCGGCCTCTCATCCGCTGCAGAAGGCGCTGGAAGACTGGGGCGCCGCAGTCGAGAAGGCTTCGGGCGGCACCATCAAGTCACAGGTGTTTCCGGCCCAGCAGCTCGGCAAGGCCTTCGACCATTACGATATGGCGCGCGACGGCATCGCCGACGTCACCTATGTCAATCCCGGTTATCAGCCCGGCCGTTTCCCGATCATCGGCGCCGGCGAGCTGCCGTTCCTGATGTCGGACGCGACCGGCGGCTCCGAAGGGCTGGATGCCTGGTACCGCAAATATGCCGAGAAGGAGATGAAGGACGTCAAGTTCTGCCTCGCCTTCATCCATTCGCCCTCGTCGTTCCACACCCGCACCAAGAAGATCGTGGTGCCGGAAGACGTCAAGGGCATGAAGATCCGTCCCGCGGATGCCACCATCGCCAATTTCGTCACCCTGCTCGGCGGCACCAATGTGCAATCCTCGGCGCCGGAAGTGCGTGACATCATCGAGCGCGGCGTTGCCGATGGTGTCACCTTCCCCTGGGGCTCGCTGGTGCTGTTCGGCGTCGACAAGGTGACGAAGTATCACATGGAAGCGCCGCTCTATGTCACGACCTTCGTCCTCGTGATGAACAAGGACAAATACAACCAGATGTCCGACCGCCAGAAGAAGGCGATCGACGACAATTGCAGCACCGAGGCGGCGGGTCGTGTCGGCAAGCCCTGGGGCGAGTTCGAGGACGCCGGCGTCGGCAAGGTGAAGGCCGAAAGCGGCCAGGAAGTCTACTCGCTCACGCCAGACCAGCTCGCGCAGTGGAAGAAGGCGTCCGAGCCGCTGTTCAAGACCTGGGCCGATGGCGTCAAGAAGACCGGTGTCGACCCCGACGCGGCGATGACCGAGTTGAAGGCCTCGCTCAAGAAATACAACGCGCTGGCGGAGTAGGGCGGGCTATGGCCGCGGGCAGGCTTCACCTCTCCCGCTTGCGGGCAGGGCTATCGCATATGGCGAAAAATAGAACACTGTCGTCCCGGACAAGCGAGCATCAGCGAGCGCCGATCCGGGACCCATACCCACAGGCCGTGATCGTCTGGCGCACTGGCCGCCCGAGTTTGCCGCGACCACGACCTATCGGGGTTATGGGTCCCCGCCTTCGTGGGGACGACACCGAATTTGTGGACGCGGCTATGCATCTCTTTGTGGAAGCGGCTCGATCCAATCGGCTCTGACGTAAGACAGGACTCCCCCCATGCAGCGCGCCGCGATGGACCGGTTCATCGACACGATCGAATGGATCGCTGCCGGCTTTGTCGGCATCGTCGCGCTCGACATTTTCATCTCGGTGCTGTTGCGCAACACGCTGAACTATTCGATTCCCGATTCCTTCGATATCGGGCGCATGCTGCTCGGCATCCTGATCTTCTGGGGCATCGCCGCGACCAGCTATCGCGGCACCCACATCACCGTCGACCTGGTCTGGGCCAATGTCGGTCCGCGCTGGCAGCGCATGATCGACGTGTTCGCCACGCTGGTGCTCCTGTTCGTGGTGACGGTGCAGACCTACACGCTGTTCGACAAGGTGCGCGGTACCTATAACGACAACGTACTCACCTTCGACATGCACATGCCGACCTGGCCGTTCTTCGCGGTCGCCTGGGCCGGCGACATTTCCGCGGTGGTCCTGATCGCGATCCGCACCTATCGCCTGATCTTCCATCCCGAGGAGATGCACGATCCCCAGATCAAGGCGACGGAGTAGCTGCCGATGAGCACCAATGCGGTTGCCGTCATCGGCTTCGTTTCGCTGTTCGGCCTGATGCTGCTTCGCGTGCCTGTCGGCATGGCGATGGGACTCGTCGGCGTCTGCGGCTTCAGCTATCTCGTCAACGGCACCGCCGCGCTGAAGCTTGTCGGCCAGACCTCGATGCGCACGGTGACCGACTATACCTTTGGCGTGATCCCGATGTTCCTCTTGATGGGGACCTTCGTTTCCAATTCCGGCATGAGCCGCGAGCTGTTCCGCGCCGCCAACGGCTTTGTCGGACATCTGCGCGGCGGGCTCGGCATCGCCACCGTCGCCGCCTGCGGCGGCTTTGCCGCCATCTCGGGCTCGTCGGTGGCGACCGCCGCGACCTTTTCCGCCGTCGCCTATCCCGAGATGCGCCGCTTCGGCTATCCGCAATCCTTTTCCACCGGCGTGATCGCCGCCGGCGGTACGCTCGGCGCGATGCTGCCGCCGTCCACGGTGCTGGCGGTCTACGGCATCATCACCGAACAGGACATCGGCAAGCTGTTCATGGCCGGCATCGTCCCCGGCCTGCTCGCCATGACCATGTATATGGTCACCATCACGCTTATCGGCCTCATCAAGCCGGACTTCCTGCCGCGCGGGCCGGCGCTGCCCTGGCGCGAGCGCTTCGCGGGCCTTCGCGACATCTGGGCGCCGGTGCTCCTGTTCATCTTCGTGATCGGCGGGCTTTATGGTTTGCCGTTCCTGCCGCGCTTTACGCCGACCGAGGCCGGTGGCGTCGGCGCGACCGGAGCGTTCCTGATCGGGGTCGTCACCGGCCGCCTCGACAAGGAGAAGATCCTGGTTTCGCTCCTGCAGGCGACGCGGACCGCGGCGGCCGTCTTCACCGTGCTGATCGGCGCCTTGATCTTCGGCTATTTCCTCACGGTGACGCAGACTCCGCAAGAAGTAACGGAGTTCCTGACCTCGCTCGGCCTCGGCAGCTACGGCGTGCTCGCCGTCATCATGATGATGTATCTCGTGCTCGGCTGCCTGATGGACGCCATGGCGATGATCATCCTCACCGTGCCGATCATCTTCCCGGTGGTGACGCATCTCGGCTTTGATCCGATCTGGTTCGGCGTCATCATCGTGATGACGGTCGAGCTCGGCCTGATCCATCCGCCGGTCGGCATGAACGTGTTCGTCATCAAGAGCGTGGTGAAGGACGTGTCCTTTGCCACCATCTTCAAGGGCGTGATACCCTTCGTGCTCACCGACCTGGTGCGGCTCGTGATCCTGATCGCGTTTCCGATCCTGGCACTGTGGCTACCGACACGCATGATGGCACCATGATGACACCCGAGCTGCACACCCAATATGTCTTCACCATCACCGCGCGCATCGCCGACGTGACGACCGCCGGCGACCTCGGCCATGGCGTCCGCCGCATCATTCCGATTATCGGGGGCGACGTGAGGGGCGAGAAGGTCAACGGCAAGGTGCTGCCGTTCGGCGCGGACTTCCAGATCATCCGCCCCAACGAACTCATCGACCTCGAGGCGAAATATGCCTTCGAGACCGACGACGGCGCGGTGGTTTACGTCGAGAACAAGGGCATCCGTTTCGGCCCGGTGGACCTGCTCCAGAAGCTGAAACGCGGCGAGCCGGTCGATCCGAAACTGATCTACTTCCGTACCGTGCCGAAATTCGAGACCGGCGCGGAAAAGTACCGCTGGCTGATGGAGCACATCTTCGTCGCCTCCGCCGCGCGCCATGCCGACAGGGTCGTGATCGACGTGCATATGGTGGTGTAGCCGATAGGTGCCACCCATTCGACGTCGTCCCCGCGAAAGCGGGACCCATAACCACAAGCTTTGGTTTGGCGAAGATCGGAAGTTACAATCAGCGTGCCTATTTCGTACATCACGCGGTATGGGTCCCGGCTCTGCGCTCGCTGTCGCTCGCTTGGCCGGGACGACAGCGTGTGTCGTCTCTACGAAAAGACGGACTTTGTTGACTCTTCTCAAGATCGTTATAAAACATAACTATTATTGAACCCGGACACAACAAACCCCATGGGAAACGCCACCGGCGCCGCGAATGCGGAAACTTCCGCGCTGCTCAAGGTCGAGAAGCGGGGCGCGGTGCTGACCGTGGGGCTCAATCGCCCGGCCAAGCGCAATGCGCTCAATGACGGCATCATTCTCGACATCGGCGCGTGTTTTTCGAGCCTGCCCGATGACATCGGCGCGGTCGTCATTCACGGCATCGGCGATCATTTCTCTTCCGGCCTCGACCTTTCCGAGCTGACCGACCACGACGCGACCGGCGGCCTGATCCATTCGCAGATGTGGCACCGCGTGTTCGACCGCATCCAGTATAGCCGCGTGCCAGTGATCGCGGCGCTGAAGGGCGCGGTGATCGGCGGTGGGTTGGAGCTCGCCTGCGCCGCACATATCCGCGTCGCCGAGCCATCCGCGTATTTTGCGCTGCCCGAAGGTCAGCGCGGCATCTTTGTCGGCGGCGGCGGTTCGGTGCGGCTGCCGCGGCTGATCGGCGTGGCGCGGATGACCGACATGATGCTGACGGGGCGGGTCTATTCCGCGACCGAAGGTTCTTCCTACGGTTTCGCGCAATATCTCGTCGAAGAAGGCGGCGCGCTGGCGAAGGCGCTGGAGCTCGCGGAGCGTATCGCCTCGAACGCGCCGCTGACGAACTTCGCGGTGTTGCAGGCGCTGCCGATGATCGCCGAGGCCAATCCACAGACCGGCCTGTTGATGGAATCGCTGATGGCGACGGTGGCGCAAAGCGACAAGGAAGCCAAGCGCCGCATCCGCGCCTTCCTCGACCGCAAGACCGCCAAGGTGAAGCCCTCATGAGCGCAGCCGGAAATACCGCGCGCGCCACAAGCGGGCGTCCCTTGCGAAATATTTCGTTCAGCGATCCGGCCGTGTCGATCGAGCGCAAGAGCGACGGCACCATCTATCTTCGCCCGAAGGCGCCGCTCGGCGACTATCCCAGGCGCCTGACCGATCGGCTGCATCACTGGGCAGAAGCGACGCCGAACGCGATCTTCATGGCGGAGCGCGCCGGCCCCGCCTGGCGCAAGCTGACTTACGCGGAGCTGCTGACCGCGAGCCGGCATGTCGCGTCCGCGCTGCTCAATCGCGGGCTGTCCGCCGAAAAGCCCGTCATCATCCTCTCCGGCAATTCGATCGATCATGTGCTGGTCGCCTTCGGCTCGCTCTATGCCGGGATCCCCTTCTGTCCGGTGTCGCCGGCCTATTCGCTTGTTTCGAAAGACTACGGCAAGCTCGCTTACGTGATGAAGCTGCTGACGCCCGGTCTCGTCTTCGCCGACGATGCCGGCAAGTTTGCCGATGCCCTCGTGGCGAACGTGCCTGCCGCTGTCGAGATCGCAGCCGGCTCGGGCGCGCTGCCTGGCCGTGAGGTGACAACGCTCGCCGATCTCCTGAAAACGCCGCTGCACCCAAATCTCGATGCCGCGCATGCGGCGATCGGCCCCGACACGATCGCAAAATTCCTGCTGACCTCGGGGTCGACCGGCAATCCCAAGGCGGTGATCAATACGCAACGCATGATCTGCGCCAACCAGGTGATGATCCGTGAGACCATGACGTTCCTGAAGGACGAGCCGCCGGTCATCGTCGACTGGCTGCCGTGGAATCACACCTTTGGCGGCAACCACAATATCGGGCTGACGCTCTACAACGGTGGCTCGATGTATCTCGACCAGGGCAAGCCGATGCCCGGCGGCATCGAGGAGACCGTGCGGAATCTGCGCGAGGTGTCGCCCACGGTCTATTTCAACGTACCCAAGGGTTACGAATCGCTGCTGCCTTACTTGCGCGACGATGCGAGCCTGCGCGACAAGTTCTTCTCGCGGCTGCATGCGATGTTCTTCTCCGGCGCGGCGTTGTCGCCCTTTGTCTGGAACAGCCTCGATGAACTCTCGGTGCAGGCGACCGGATCGCGCGTGCCGATGCTGACGGGTCTCGGCGCCACCGAAAGCGCGCCGTTCTTCATGTCGGTCAATCCGCGGACCAGCCGCTCCGGCCATATCGGGCTTCCTGTGTCAGGCAATGACGCCAAGCTGGTGCCGAGCAACGGCAAGCTCGAGGTTCGCTGCAAGGGACCGAATGTGACGCCGGGCTACTGGCGCCAGCCGGAATTGACCAACGCCGCGTTCGACGAGGAAGGCTTCTACAAATTCGGCGACGCCATCAAGCCGGCCGCGGCAGAGGATTTCGATGCCGGCTTCGATTTTGACGGCCGCATCGCCGAGGATTTCAAGCTCGCCAGCGGCACCTGGGTTTCCGTCGGTCCGCTGCGGGCACGGTTCATCGCGGCCTGCGCGCCGCTGGTGCGCGATGTCGTGATCGCCGGCATCAACCGCGACGAAATCTCGGCGCTGGTGATCCTCGATCTCGATGGTTGCCGCCTGATCAATCCAGAACTGTCCGCGGACAACATCGCCGCGGCCGCCAATGACGCGTCGGTGCGTGCTGCTTTCCGCGAGCGTTTCCAGAAGCTGCTCGCGAGCGCCACCGGTTCGTCCAGCCGCATCGCCCGCGCCATCCTGCTCGACGCGCCGCTGTCGATCGATCGCGGCGAAGTCACCGACAAGGGCTCGATCAACCAGCGTGCGGTGCTGGAGCATCGCAAGGAACTGATCGAAGAGCTTTACGCGCCGGCGCCGTCGGTGCCCATTATCACTCTCTAGGAATTCAGGAGGATCTCATGCAGTTGAAGGATCAGGCCGCCATCGTCACCGGCGGTGCGTCGGGATTGGGTGCGGCGACCGCGCGAAAGCTGGCCGCGCAGGGCGCCAGGGTCGCGGTGTGCGATCTCAACGCGAAGCTCGCCGAAACCGTCGCCGCCGAAATCAAGGGCGTCGCGGTCGCCTGCGATGTCTCCGATGCCGCCTCCGCCGAGGCCGCGATCGCACAGGCTGAGAAAGCGCATGGGCCTGCGCGCGTGCTCGTCAATTGCGCCGGCATCGGCGTCGCCAAGCGCGTGGTCGGCCGCGACGGGCCGCATCCGCTTCCCGATTTCGAGAAGGTCATCAAGATCAACCTGATCGGCTCCTTCAACATGCTGCGGCTTGCGACCGCGGCGATGTCGAAGCTGGAGCCGTTGGCCGGCGGCGAGCGCGGCGTCGTGATCAATACCGCGTCGGTGGCCGCCTATGACGGCCAGATCGGGCAGGCCGCCTATTCGGCCTCGAAGGGCGGCATCGTCGGCATGACCTTGCCGATCGCGCGCGAACTCGCGCAATTCGGCATCCGCGTGCTCACCATTGCCCCCGGCCTGTTCCTGACGCCGCTGCTCGGCAGCCTGCCGCAGGAGGCGCAGGATTCGCTCGCAACCGCGATTCCGTTCCCGCATCGTCTCGGCAACCCCGCGGAGTTCGCCTCGCTCGCGATGCACATGATCGACAATCCCTATATGAACGGCGAAGTGGTGCGCCTCGACGCGTCGCTGCGCATGGCGCCGAAATAGGCCGTCGCTCATGTTCGTGCACCGGCGCGATGTCCAGATCCAGTGGGGCGATTGCGACCCCGCCAATATCGTCTATTACCCGCGCTACTTTGCGATGTTCGACGATTCGACCTCGATCATGTTCGAGGCCGCCGGCTTTTCGAAGCAGGATATCGTGCACAAATACGGTCTCGTCGGGATTCCGATGGTGGACACGCGGGCGAAATTCTACATCCCCTCGACGCATGGCGACTGGATCACCATCGAGAGCCGCGTCGAGAGCTTCAAGCGCTCGAGCTTCGAGGTGACGCACAAGGTCTACAAGGGCGAGGCACTGGCGATCGAGGCGTTCGAGACGCGGGTGCTGGTCGGCCGCGATCCCAACGATCCGGACAAGCTGAAATCGGCGCCGATGCCGGAGGAGATCGTCGCCAAATTCATGGAGGGCTAACTTTGTTGCGCCACGGGCGGCTCTATCCCCACGTCCTGAGAGAAGCGGCGTCGTCGCCGCGTCTCCTCACCGTGGGGTTTTTTGACGCGGCAAGATCAAGAGCGCACCTAAAGAACGGCTTGAATTAACGATAGAAGTTTGATCTGCACAGAATGGCATGTTCAGGGAGGAACAAGTGAAAAAGGCATTTTTGTCGGCTGTGGCGTTCGCGGCGGCTGCGGCGCTCGCGGGCGCTTCGGCGCAGGCGCAGACCAATGAAATCACCATCGGCATTTCCATCACCACCACCGGTCCCGCCGCGGCGTTGGGCATTCCCGAACGCAACGCGCTGGAGTTCGTGCCGAAGGAGATCAGCGGCGTGCCGCTGAAGCTGATCGTGCTCGACGACGGCGGCGATCCGACCAACGCGACCACCAATGCGCGTCGCTTCGTCACGGAGTCGAAGGCCGATATCATCATGGGCTCGTCGACCACGCCGCCGACGATCGCGATCTCCAATGTCGCCAACGAAGCCGGCATTCCGCATTTCGGTCTCGCGCCGTTTCCGATCACGCCCGAGCGCGCCAAATGGTCGGTCGACATGCCGCAGCCGGTGCCGATCATGGGCAAGGTGCTGTATGAGCACATGAAGGCGCATAACGTCAAAACCGTCGGCTATATCGGCTACTCCGATTCCTACGGCGACCTCTGGTTCAACGACTTCAAGGCCCAGGGCGTGCCGATGGGCATGACGGTCGCCGACGAGGAGCGCTTTGCGCGGCCGGATACGTCGGTGACGGGCCAGGTGCTGAAGCTGCTGGCCGCCAATCCCGATGCGATCCTGATCGGCGCCTCCGGTACCGCGGCGGCATTGCCGCAGTCCGAGCTGCGTGACCGCGGCTACAAGGGCCTGATCTACCAGACCCATGGCGCGGCGAGCATGGACTTCATCCGTATCGCCGGCAAGGCGGCCGAAGGCGTGATCATGGCCTCCGGTCCGGTGATGTCGCCCGAGACGCAGCCGGATTCGGCGCTCACCAAGAAGCCCGGGCTCGCGCTCAACACCGCCTATGAGGCGAAGTACGGGGCGAACAGCCGCAGCCAGTTCGCCGGCCACTCCTACGATGCCTTCGAGGTCCTCAAGCGCGTGATCCCGACGGCGTTGAAGACCGCCAAGCCCGGCACCGTCGAATTCCGCGAGGCGATCCGCCAGGCCCTCCTCACCGAGCGCGAAATCCCGGCGACCCAGGGTGTCTACAACTACACCGAAAAAGACCGCTATGGACTCGACGACCGCTCACGCATCATCTTGACCGTGAAGGACGGGAAGTACGTTCCGGCGCAGTAAGAGCCGTCGTGTGTAGGGTGGGCAAAGCGCAGCGTGCCCACCATTCCAATCACGCATGTTAATGGTGGGCACGGCGCGATGCGCCTTTGCCCACCCTACTTTTCCAGCCAACAGTAAGGCCTTTTGGTCAAGGCCTGTTATGCTCCTCGGAAATGTCCCTATTGGTGTAGTCGGGCATCAACGCGGTCGCGACAATGCTGACGACCGCGCAGAACAGGATGTAGAGCGCGATGGTGTAGCCCGATCCGGTGGCGGCGAGCAGCGCGGTGGCGATCAACGGCGCCGGCCCGCCGGAGATGATCGAGGAGAGCTGATAGCCGATCGAGCTGCCGCTGTAGCGAAGCCGCGGCGTGAAGCATTCGGCGATCAGCGCCGCCTGCGGACCATACAACAGATCGTGCGGCACGAACGACAGCACGATGGCGATGAAGACCAGCACCGGCGCCGCGGTGTTCAGCATGGCGAAATAGGCAAAGCCGAACAGCCCGGTCAGGACCGCGCCGATGATATACATCCGCTTGCGCCCGATGCGATCCGACAGATGTCCGGCGAACGGCACGGTGAAGAGCGAGACGATGCCCGCGCAGATCAGAGAGACGAGTAGGAAGTCGCGATCCTGGTGGATGACCTGGGTGCCGTAGGCGAAGACAAAGGCCAGGTAGATATAGGCCGGCGCCTGCTCAGCCATCCGGGCCAGGGCCGAGAGGATGATCGACCGTGGCTGACGCTTGATCACCTCGAGGGCCGGCACCCGCTCGACGCGGTTTTCGGCCACGATACGCCGGAACACCGGTGTCTCCATGATGCCGAGCCGGATATAGAGCCCGATGGCGATCATCACGAGGCTGAGCAGGAACGGGATGCGCCAGCCCCAAACCAGAAACTGGTCGCCGGAAATGCGGCTGAACACCAGCACTGCGATATTTGCCAGCAGCAATCCGGCAGGGCCGCCGAGCTGCGGCCACGAGGCGATGAAGCCGCGGTGCTTGTTGGTTCGCGCCCACTCCATCGCAAGCAGCACGGAGCCACCCCACTCGCCGCCGACGCCCACGCCCTGGATGAAGCGGATGATGGTCAGGATCACGGCCCCCCAGATGCCGATCCGGGCATAGGTGGGAACGAGACCGACCGCCGCGGTCGCAATGCCGGTCACAAGCAGCGTGGCGATCAGCGCGGCCTTGCGGCCCATGCGGTCGCCATAGTGGCCGAAAATCGCCGCACCGATCGGGCGGGCGATGAATCCAACCGTGTAGATGGCGAACGCCTCCAGCACGCCAACCAGGGGATCGGATTTGGGAAAGAACAGCTTGCCAAAGACGAGACCCGTCACAGTGCTGTAGAGCAGGAAATCGTACCATTCGATGGTGGTGCCCACGGTGCTGGCGATCAGGGCGCGGCGCAGCTGCGCCTGGTGCGCGGACTCCGACAACGGAGCGGCAGTTAGGTCCAGTGTTGTCATGACGAATCTCCCTGTGGCTCGCACCAGGCGAGTCCACGCTGGAATGCGTTTCGTCCCCCATCCACGAAAGTGGATGCTGGTATTGACTGCTTGCTGGTTGTTGTCTGGTTGGGGCGGCGCCGTCATTTGCGCGTTGGGCCCATGCCGGCTTCAGGAAGCCAGTCCCGGCACGGCGAGCGGCGCCAACCGATCGCCATCGCGGGAGCAGAGCATCCCCTGATGACACGGTCTTGCAGCTTCGAACTGTAGTCGTGCGGCCCCTGCGGTAAATTCGACCTTGGTCTGTGATTTCCTGGTGCGCTGCGAAGGCTGTCGATCCCACCCCGCCGAAGCGGCTAGATCGCGGCCTCGCCTTCGTGCTGGAAGCCGAGATAGCTGGCGGCGACTCGGGTGTTGGCAGCGATCTCGCTTGCAGGGCCGTCGAGCACGAACCTGCCGAGCTCCATCACATAGGCGCGGTCGGCGATCTTCAGCGCGGCTTGTGCATTCTGCTCGACCAGCAGCACCGAGACGCCGCTCGCGCGTAGTTCGCCGATGGTGCGAAAAATGTCGGCGACGATGATCGGCGCGAGCCCGAGGCTCGGCTCGTCCAGCATCAACAATTTCGGCGCGCCCATCAGCGCGCGCCCCATCGCCAGCATCTGCTGCTCGCCGCCGGAAAGCGTGCCGGCGAGCTGCTTGCGCCGCTCTTTCAGCCGCGGAAACAGCGTGTAGACCCGCTCGAACGCGGCCGCCGCCCGCGCCCTCGCCACACGAAACGCGCCGAGCTGGAGATTGTCCTCGACATTCATGGTCGAGAACAGCTCGCGGTGCTCCGCGACCAGGCTCAAGCCCAGCGCGACGCGGTCCTCGATCTCGAGCCGCGCCAGATCCTGGCCGGCAAAACCCACGCGTCCCTTCAGCGGCAGCACGCCCATGATGGCGTTGAGCAGCGTGGTCTTGCCCGCGCCATTGGCGCCGACGATGGTGACGATCTCGTTGTCGGCAACGTCCAGCGACACGCCGCGCACGGCCTCGACCTTGCCGTAGGCAATATGAACGTCGGCGACGGACAGCAGCGCGCTCATGTCACCGCTCCGAGATAGGCCTTGATCACGTCCGGATTGGTCTTGATCGCCTCGGGCGCCCCCTCCGCGATCTTGGTGCCGAAATCGAGCACGACGATGCGGTCGGCGAGGTCCATCACAAAGCCCATGTCGTGCTCGACCAGGAGCACCGACATGCCGCCGTCGCGCAGTTGGCGGAGCAGCGCCGCAAGCCGTTGCTTCTCCATGTGCCGCAATCCCGCCGCCGGCTCATCGAGCAAGAGCAGCATCGGATCGACGCAGAGCGCGCGTGCGATCTCGACGATGCGCTGCTGGCCGAGCGAGAGCGAGCCGGCGAGCTGATCGATCTGGTCGGACAGGCCGACGCGCTCGATCTGCCGTGCGGCCTCCGCGAGCAGTCTGGCCTCGTCGCCGCGGTCGAGGCGGAACATGCTCGCGAGCGGGCCTGCGTGGCCGCGCAGATGCGCGCCGATCGCGACATTCTCCAGCACGGTCATGTCAGGCACCAGTTTGACATGCTGGAAGGTGCGGGAGATGCCGAGCCTGACGATCTCCTGCGGCGCCGCGTTACGGAGCTTCCTGCCGAGCACGGCGAGCGAGCCGCCGGTGGCGGGCAGCACGCCGGTGATGAGGTTGAAGGTCGTGCTCTTTCCCGCGCCGTTCGGGCCGATCAGCGCCACGATCTCGCGCGCCTGCACGTCGAAGGAGACATCGTTGACGGCGACGACGCCGCCAAACTGCTTGCGCGCTTTATCGATCTCGAGCAGCACGCTCGGCGCGCCTGCCGTGCGCTGCCGCGGGGGCAGCGCGAGCGAGGTGTCGGGATGCCTGCGTGCCGCCTTGAACGGCAGCCATGACATCAGCCAGGGCCAGACTCCCGTCGGTGCGAGCTGCAGCAGCGCCACCAGCAGGATGCCGAACACGATGGTTTCAAGCTGGCCCTCGCCATGCAACAGCAGCGGCAGATAGCTTTGCAGAACCTCTTTCAGGACGATGACGATCGCCGCGCCCAGCACGCCGCCCCAGACATAGCCGGCGCCGCCGACCACGGCGATGAAGAGATATTCAATGCCGGCCTGCGCGCCGAACGGTGTCGGATTGGTGGCGCGCTGGAAATGCGCATAGAGCCAGCCGGACAGGCCGGCCAGCACCGCGGCATAGATGAAGACGAGGAGCTTGGTGCGCGGCGTCTGCACGCCGAACGCTTCGGCGGCAATATGCCCGCGCCGCAGCGCGCGGATGGCGCGGCCGGTGCGGGAGTCCAGAAGGTTCATCGTCAGCAGCGCCGAGACCACCACCGCGGTCCAGATCGCAAAATAGATCGTGCCGGGATCGATCATCTTCAGCGAGCCGATCGCAAGCGGCGGAATGCCGGAAATGCCGTCATTGCGGCCGAGGAATTCCAGCTTGCTGAAGAGATAGAATAGGCCAAGCCCCCAGGCGATGGTGCCAAGCGGCAGATAATGGCCGGAGAGCCGCACGGTGACGAGGCCGAGCAGCACCGCGGCGATACCGCTCACGATCAGCGAGGCCGGCAAGGTCAGCCAGGGCGAGACGCCATAGGCGGTGGTCAGCACCGCGGTGGTGTAGGCGCCAAAGCCGCAGAATGCGGCCTGTCCGAACGAGGTGAGGCCGCCCACGCCGGTGAGCAGCACCAGTCCCATCGCGACCAGCGCCGAAAGCCCGATATTGTCGAGCAGGACGATCCAGAACGGCGGCACGCCCGGCAGATAAGGGATCGCCGCCATCACACACGCAAACAGAAGGACGGGCCAACGCTCGCGCATCGCTCAATCCTTCTCGTCTTCGACCGCGGCTGGTGCGGCGAGCGAGCGCAACAACAGCACGGGAACGATGAGCGTGAAGACGATGACTTCCTTGAAATTGGAGGCATAGAAAGAGGAGAAGGCCTCGACGATGCCGACCATCAGCGCGGCGATCGCGGTCAAGGGGTAGCTGACCAGCCCGCCGATGATCGCGGCGATGAATCCCTTGAGGCCGATCAGGAAGCCGGTGTCGTAATAGAGCGTGGTGATCGGCACGATCAGGATTCCCGACAGCGCACCGATCACCGATGCCAGCAGGAAGGCGATCTGGCCCGACAGCGTGGTGCGGATGCCGACCAGCCGGGCGCCCAGACGGTTGACCGCGGTGGCGCGCAGCGCCTTGCCATAGAGCGTGAGCCCGAAGAACAGCCAGAGCCCGGCGATGAAGGCAACCGTGATGCCGTAGACGGCGAGGCTCTGGCCCGTGAAGCGCAACGGCCCCGCCGTGAGCGTGGCGTCCGCGAGCACCGGGCCGCGCTGGCCTTCGGCGCCGAAGAACAGCAGTCCAAGCCCCTGCATCGCGAGATGACAGCCGACGGAGGCGATCAACAGCACGAGCACCGACGTGTGCGCCAGCGGCTGGAAGGCGAGGCGATAGAGGAACAGGCCGATCGAGGCCACGATGACGAGCGACAGCGCGATCGCGACGCCGATCGGTGCATGGTGGCTCGCGGCCCAGAAGGTCAGCGCCAGCACGACCACCGGCAGCACGATATTGACTGCAAAGGCCCGGGCGATCTTCCCGGCATGCAGCGCGCGCCGCGCAGCGAACAGATCGAACGCGAAGGCGGCCACGCCCATCGCGACCGCGAGCTTGGCGGTGCCCGGCATCTGGCCCGACGCCAGCGAGGCATAGGTCAGCGCGCCATAGGTGACGAACTCGCCCTGCGGAATCAGGATCACCCGCGTCACGGCGAACACCAGCACGAGCGCGAGCCCGAGCAGCGCATAGATCGCGCCATTGGTGATGCCGTCCTGGATCAGGAACAGCAGGATCGTCGAATTCAAGGCGGGACGCTCCCCCTCGACATCCGGACCGTCCGTGAGGAAGGTCCGGTCGCCGCAGTTGAATTGGGCGGGTTATTTGATATGTTGGATAACAATTATCGACTATAATCTCAAGGGCGGGCGGTTCCGGCCCTGAAACTACCGGGATTGCAGGCCGCGCGCGATGACTGTTTCGAAGACCGCCATTTCGAAGATCGCCATCTCGAAGACCGCAATGACCGATAGCGGCAAGGCCCGCAAGGAGCCGGCCGAAGCAGCAGGCGAGGGCGGTGCGCTGCAGCTCGGCGAATTGTCCGAGCTGCTCGGCTATTCGCTGAAACGCGCGCAGCTCAAGATCTTCGAGGACTTCCTGCGCTGCGTGGCGCCGCTGCAATTGACCCCGGCGCAGTTCTCGGTGCTGCTTCTGCTCGACAGGAATCCCGGCCGCAACCAGACTGAGATCGCCAATACGCTCGGCATCCTGCGTCCGAATTTCGTGGCGATGCTGGACAGCCTGGAGAGCCGCGACCTTTGCGCGCGGATCCGTTCCACCAATGACCGCCGCTCCCATATCCTGGTCCTGACCGACAAGGGTCGCGCGGTGCTGGCGCGGGCGAAGAAGCTGGTCGCAACCAAGCACGAGGCGCGGCTGAATGAATTGCTCGGCCCCGCCAACCGCGCCGCGCTGCTCGAGATGCTGACCAAGATCGCGCAGGAGTTTTAGTTATTTGGTCATTCCGGGGCGCGCGATAGAGCGAACCCGGAATCTCGAGATTCCGGGTTCGCTCGCCAGTCGCGGGCGCCCCGGAATGACGATGGAGTTAATCCACCAGCACCACCCGGACGTCATTCACGTTCGTCAGCGTCGGGCCGGTCTGCAAGAGATCGCCGGTCGCGGCGAAGAAGGCGGTGGCGTCGTTGTTGTCGAGATAGGGGCGCGGATCGAGCCTCTCGGATTTCATCTTCGCGAATGTTGTCGCATCGATCAGCGCGCCGGCGGGATCGGAGGCCGAGCCGGCGCCGCCATCGGCGCCGTCGGTGTCGCCGGCAAGCGCGGAGATATCAGGCGTGTCCTTCAGCAAATCGGCGAGCGCGAGCGCGTATTCCTGGTTGGGGCCGCCGTGGCCGTTGCCGCGCACGGTGACCGTGAGCTCGCCGCCGGAGAGGATCGCGACGCGCCTGCCTTCGCTTCTCGCTTTCAGCGCGAGCCGCGCGTGATCGGCGGCGACGTCGCGCGCTTCGCCCTCGAGGTCGGCGCCGAGATCGATGACCTCGTAGCCGGCGTCTTTCGCGAGCTTGATCGCGGCCTCCAGCGACTGCCGCGGACGGGCGATCAATTCGAAGCGCGCGCGGGCGAAGGCGGGATCGCCTGCCTTGCAGCTTTCATTGGCGGGATTTTCCAGCGCATGGCGGATCGCATCGTCCACCTCGAGCTTGTATTTGGCGACGATGGCGCGCGCATCCGCCAGCGTGGTCGGATCGGGCACGGTGGGACCGGAGGCGATCGCGGAAGGGTCGTCGTGCGGCACGTCCGAGATCGCAAGCGTCACGATCTCGGCCAGCTTTCCGGCCCGCGCCAGTCTTCCACCCTTGATCCGCGACAGATGCTTGCGGACGGTGTTGACCTCACCGATCGGCGCGCCGGAGCGCAACAAGGCACGCGTGAGTTTCTGCTTCTGCTCGAAAGTGATGCCTTCGGCCGGCGCGATCCAGTTCGCCGAACCGCCGCCGGAGAGCAGCACCAGCACGAGGTCGTCGGGTTCGGCGGTCTGCGCCAGCTTCAGGGTGTCCTCGGCGCCCGTCAGTCCTGCCTGGTCCGGCATCGGATGGCCGGCCTCGACCACCCGGATATGGCGCGTCGGAACGCCATGGCCGTGGCGGGTGGTGGCGATGCCGACGAGGCGGGCGGGATCGAGCTTGAGCACGTCGAGATAATGTCTTTCGGCAGCAGCGGCCATCGCGGCGGCGCCCTTGCCGGCAGCAAGGCAGATCACGCGCCCCTTCGGCGCGGGGCGCAAATGCCGCGCCAGCACGACGTCGGGATGCGCGGCGGCGACAGCGGCGTCGAAGATCGCGCGCAGGAGAGGGCGTCGGTCGGTCATGGTTGCTCGGGGATGAAAGACGGAAACATGCCGAACCTTTATCCATCCCTTTGCCGCAAAAGAAAACCCCCGCAAGCAGCTTGCGGGGGTCATGGATGGCGAGCCTGTCGGCCGACAGGAAAATGCGATCAGCCGGCGACGTCGCCGGAGATGATGTCGCCGAACAGCTCCCATCTCTCGCCCTTGAAGCGCATCAGCTGCAGCTGGCTGATCGGGGCGAAATCGGTCGGCGAGGTGTTGATCGTCACGCCGGGCAGCAGCACTTCGGTGCGGAAGTCCTTCAGGTTGGCCGCCTGCTTCATGATGTTCTCGCGGGTCAGGTTGTCGCCGCATTGCTGCAGAACCTTGACCATGGTCTGGGCGACGCCGTAGCCGACGATGACCGAGCCGTCGAGCTTGTTGCCTTCCGGGAAATCCTTGGCGAGGAATTCGAGGAAGGTCTTCATGCCGGCATCGTTGTCCCACTGCGGATCGGAGACGTCCTTGAGATAAGCGGCCGAGATGATGCCCTGCGAGTTCTCGTAGCCCGCCGGCTTGATCACGCTGCCGACCGAGGCCGAGACGTTGTTGAGGATGTGCAGCGCCTTCCACTCGATCTCGGCGGCCTTCTTGATCGCTTGCGCGGCGAATTTCGGCGTCGTGATGTCCATGAAGACGTCGGCGCCGGTCGCCTTCAGCTTGACGATGTGGCTGTCGATCGAGGGCTCGGTGGTCTCGTAGCTTTCTTCGGCCACGATCATCGAGGCCGCCTTGGCGCCGAGACCATCCTTCAGGCCCTTCAGATAATCCTTGCCGTAGTCGTCGTTCTGATAGAGCACGGCGATCTTGGCGTCCGGCTTCTCCTTCAGCAGATATTTCGCATAGATGCGCGACTCGCTCTGGTAGGAGGGCTGCCAGCCCATGGTCCAGGGGAAGTCCTTCGGATCGTTCCACTTGGTGGCGCCGGTCGCGACAAAGAGCTGCGGCACCTTCTTGGAGTTCATGTATTTCTGGATCGCCGAGTTCGGCGGCGTGCCGAGCGAGTTGAAGACGAACAGCACCTCGTCGCTCTCGACGAGCTTGCGGGCCTGTTCGACGGTCTTCGGCGGCGAATAGCCGTCATCGTAGGAGATGAAATTGATCTTGCGGCCGTTGATGCCGCCGGCATCATTGATCTTCTTGAAGTAGGCGGCCTCGGTCTTGCCGATCACGCCATAGGCCGACGCGGGGCCGCTATAGGGCATGATGTTGCCGATCTTGATTTCGGTGTCGGTGGCGCCGGTGTCGTATTTCTTCTGTGCGAGTGCTGCTGTCGAAGTGGCTGCGAACAAGGCAAGCGTGAGCCCAGCCACGACCAGGCGAGTGCCGGTAACGGGCATTGCGTTTCTCCCTCATGTCATTGTCGACGGTGTGTGTCGCGGCTTTCTCGACCGGAAAGCTCTTTTATTTGACGCCAAAAGTACCATTTCGCCGGTAGCGGCTCAACAAAAAGCCCCTGCGGCAAAGCCGCAGGGGCTGCATCTTTAGTCGTCAGCCATGTTGAATAATTCGCCGCGTTCGGTGTCAACCACCAACATCCGAAGAGATGACGTCTCCGAACCGCTCCCAGGTGCCGCCCTTCAGCCGCATCAGTTGCAACTGCGAGACCGGCGCAAAGTCCGACGGGCTGGTGTTGATCTTCACGCCCGGCAGCAGGCCGGCGACCGTGTAGTTGCGCAGGCTGGCCGCCTGCTTCATCACGTTCTCGCGTGTGAGGTCGTCGCCGCATTGCTTCAGGACGTGGACCATGGTCTGAGCAACCGCATAGCCATAGATCACGTTCGCATCGGCGCGAGGAGCGTCGGGCCAGTATTTATCCAGGAATGCGTTCCAGGCCTTGATATCCGGATCATCCTTCCATTGCGGGTCGGTCGGATCCTTGAGCCAGGCCGAGGAAATAATACCTTGCGAATTTTCGATGCCGGCCGGTTTGATGGTGGCGCTGATCGATGAGCTGACATTGTTGAGGAAGTGCACCGGCTTCCACCCGATCTCGGCGGCCTTCTTGATCGCCTGCGCCGCAAACTTCGGAATCGCCACGTCGAAGAACACATCGGCGCCGCTCGCCTTCAGATTGACGATGTGCGAATCGATGGTCGGTTCGGTGGTCTCGTAACTCTCTTCGGCGACGATCATCGAGGCCGCTTTGGCGCCCAAGCCGTCCTTCATGCCCTTCAGATAGTCCTTGCCGTAATCGTCGTTCTGGTAGAGCACGGCGATCCTGGCATTCGGCATGTTCCTGAGAATGTACTTGGCGTAGATCCGACCTTCGCTCTGATAGTTGGGCTGGAAGCCCATGGTCCAGGGGAATTCCCTGGGGTCGTTCCACTTGGTGGCGCCGGTCGCGACGAACAGCTGCGGCACCTTCTTCGCGTTCATGTATTTGTGGATCGCCGAGTTGGGCGGCGTGCCCAGCGAATTGAAGATGAGCAGCACCTCGTCGCTTTCGACCAGCTTGCGCGCCTGTTCGACGGTTTTCGGCGGCGTGTAACCGTCATCATAGGAAATGAAGTTGACCTTCCTGCCGTTGATGCCGCCTTCGGCGTTGATCTTGTTGAAATAGGCGGCCTCCGTCTTGCCGATCACGCTGTAGGAGGAGGCCGGGCCGCTATAGGGCATGATGTTGCCCAGCTTGATCTCGGTGTCGGTCGCGCCGACATCGTACCTCTTTTGGTCAGTGGCGCTGACGCTTGTCGCGCCAAGTATTGCAACGGCAGCCGAGAGGGCCGCCAACCGCATGCGGAAAGCAGGCATTTGGATCTCCCTGGACCTGTTGAATGTGCCGATGTTTTTTGGATTGGGAGCACTCGCGGCTCCTCGCGGCATTCAATACCCGCCTTGCGCCAGCGGCAAGAAAAAGCCCTCCGCGAAAGCTTCGCGGAGGGCGGCATTTAGTCGAACGTCAAGGGCTCAGCGAGCCGTGAACGGGTTGATCAGTTGCCGAGCGCGCCCGACATGATGTCGCCGAACAGGTCCCACTTCTCACCCTTGAACCGCATCATCTGCAATTGCTCGATCGGCGCGAAGTCGGTCGGCGAGGTGTTGATCTTGATGCCGGGCAGCAGCGTGTCGGGCTCGAAGTCCTTGAGGCTGGCGGCCTGCTTCATGACGTTCGCCCGCGTGAGGTCGTCGCCGCACATCTGAAGCACCTTCACCAGCGTCTGCGCCACGCCGTAGCCGTACACGGTGGAACCGTCGAGCCGGTTCCCGTCCGGATAATACTTCGCCAGGAAGTCCAGGAATTTCTTCATGCCCGGATCATTGTCCCACTGCGGATCGGCGCCGTCCTTGGCATAGGCCGCGGACAGGATACCTTGCGAGTTCTCGTAGCCCGCCGGCTTGAGCACGCCGCCGACCGACGCCGAGACGTTGGAGACGATGTGCATCGGATGCCAGTCGATCTCGGCGAGCTTCTTGATCGCCTGCGCTGCGAATTTGGGAGTCGTGATCGAGATGAATACGTCGACGCCGGCCGCCTTCAGCTTGACGACGTGGCTATCGATCGAGGGCTCGGAGGTCTCGTAGCCCTCCTCGGCCATGATCATCGAGGCTTTGTCGCCGAGCCCGTCCTTCAGGCCCTTGAGGTAATCCTTGCCGAAATCGTCGTTCTGGTAGAGCACGCCGATCTTGGCATTCGGCTTCTCCTTCAGGATATATTTCGCATAGATGCGTGCTTCGCTCTGGTAGGAGGGCTGCCAGCCCATGGTCCAGGGAAAATTCTTCGGGTCGTTCCACTTGGTCGCGCCGGTTGCGACAAAGAGCTGTGGCACCTTCTTGCCGTTGAGATATTTCTGGATTGCCGTGTTCGACGGCGTGCCGAGCGGATTGAAGACCACCAGCACCTCGTCGCTCTCGACCAGCTTGCGCACCTGCTCCACCGCTTTCGGCGGCGAGTAGCTGTCGTCATAGGAGATGAACTTGATCTTGCGGCCGTTGATGCCGCCTTCGGCATTGATCTTGTCGAAATAGGCCTGCTCGGTCTTGCCGATTACGCCATAGGCCGACGCCGGGCCGCTATAGGGCATGATGTTACCGATCTTGATCTCGGTATCGCTGGCGCCGGTGTCGTATTTCTTCTGCGCGAATGCACTTTGGGATACGCAAAGCAGTACAGCCGTCGCAAGCGCGGCGGCGCGTAGGTCGTTCAAAAACATAGTCTCTCCTGGTTTCTTGCTCTTGGTTCTTCCGGCTATCTCCTGAACCGGGCCGCTAATTGCTGGCCGACGATGGCAATCTGCCTCGCCCCATGCGGCATCAGGAAGATAACGAGGAAGAGCAGGACGCCGAACACTGCGCCGGACAGGCCTTTGGAAATGCCTTCCGCGATGTTCGGGACGAAGATGATGAAAGCCGAGCCGATGAACGAACCCGGCAGCCAGCCGACGCCGCCGACCACCATGCCGAGGAACAGGGAGATGGCGAGCTGGATGGTGTAGCTGTCGGGCGCCACGAACTGCACGGCGATGGCCCCGAGCCCGCCGGCGATGCCGGTGATGCCGGCGGAAACGCCGAAGGCGAGCGTCTTGTAGAGTGCGACATTGACGCCCATGGAGGAGGCCGCGATCTCGTTGTCGCGGATCGCCATGAAGGCGCGGCCCGAGCGTGAGCGCAGCAGGTTCACCGAGCCGACATAGACCGCGATGGTGATCACGAGCGTGAAATAATAGAGCCACATGTCCTGCGACATCGGCAGGCCGAACGGCGCGTCGGGCTTGTCGACCACCAGGCCTTGCACGCCGCCGGTCCAGTGCTCGAAAAAGCCGAGCTTCAGGAGCTGCGGCATGGCGGTGGCGAGCGCGAAGGTCGCAAGCGCGAGATAGACGCCGCTGAGCCGCAGCGCAGGCAGGCCGAACAGGAAGCCGGCGGCAAAGCAGAGCAGGCCCGCGATCGGCAGCGTCAGCGCGTAATTGACGTTGTACTGTTCGATCAGGATTGCCGAGGTGTAGGCGCCGATCGCATAGAACGCGCTCTGGCCGAGCGAGAACTGGCCGCTGCCGCCGGTCAGGATGTTCAGCGCCAGCACCGCGACGCCATAGATCAACAGCATCGTCATCTGGAAGATGATGAAGTTCTTCACAAACAGCGGGACGACGATCAGCAGTATGAGCACCGCCAGCGACGTGCCGGTGCCCATCGTCATCGCGCGCTTCGGAACGGCCTCGATCGCCTGGCCTTCGGTAACGACTTCCTCGGCAGCGCTCATGATCAGACTCGCTTCACGATGGGCCGGCCGAACAGGCCGGCGGGTTTGACGACCAACACGGTGATGATCAGCGCCAGCGCGATCGGGAGCTTCAGCTCATTGCCGACGCCCGGAATGTAGGTTCCGACCAGGTTCTCGAAGATGCCGACCAGAAAACCGCCGATCACGGCGCCGAACGGTGAGGTCAGGCCACCCAGCACCGCCGCGGCGAAGCCGTAGATCAGCACGCCCAGCATCATGTTGGGTTCCAGGAACACCACCGGCGCGATCATCATGCCGGCGACGGAGCCGATCGCGGCCGCCATGCCCCAGCCCAGCGCGATCATCCAGGAGGTATTGATGCCGACCAGGCGCGCGGACTCGGGCACCGAGGCGGCGGCCCGCATCGCAAGGCCCATCCGTGTGTAGCGGAAGAAGAAGAACAGGCCGAGCAACATCAGCAGGGTCAGCCCGATCATGCCGGCCTGATGGGTCGAGATCAGCTGGCTGCCGAGGAAGGGCGAGGAGCCGAACGGGGTCGGATATTGCTTGATGGTGAAGTCCCAGATCAGGCCGGCGCAGGAGTTGATGATGGAATAAAGCGCGATGAAGCCCGCGACATTGGTCAGGATCGGCGCCTTCGCCAGCGGCTTGAACAGGATCCGCTCGATCGCGATGCCAGCAATAAAGGAGAGGATCAGCGTGACGACGAAGGCGACCCAGTAAGGCACTCCCCATTGCATCATCTGCCAGGAGATGAAGGTCGAGAACATCGCCATCTCGCCCTGTGCGAAGTTGAGATGGTCGATCGCCTGGTAGATCATGACCACCGCGAGCGCCATGCAGGCGTAGATCGCGCCGGTCGAGATGCCGGCCAGGATCTGGTTGGTGAAAAGCTCCATCGCGGACTGCTCCTCAATAGCCGAGATAGGACTTGCGAACGTCTTCGTTGTTCGCGATTTCCTTGGCGCCGCCCGACATCACGATGCGGCCCGTTTCGATCACATAGGCCTGGTCGGCGAGCTCGAGCGCAAGCTGGGCGTTCTGCTCGACGACGAGGATCGTCACCTTTTCCTCGCGGTTGATCTTGCCGAGGATCTTGAACAGGTCGCGCACGATCAGCGGCGCGAGCCCGAAGGAGGGCTCGTCGAGCAGCATCAGCCGCGGCCGAAGCATCAGCGCGCGGGCCACCGCCAGCATCTGCTGCTCGCCGCCTGACAGCGTGCCGGCCTGCTGGGTATGGCGCTGCTTCAGCACCGGGAAGTGCTCGTACATGCGCTCGATGTCGGAAACGATTGCGGCGCCGTCGCGCCGGCTGATCGCACCGAGCTGGAGATTTTCCTCGACCGTCATGGCGGTGAAGGTGCCGCGGCCCTGCGGCACATGGGCGATGCCGAGGCGCACGATGTTCTCGGTGGAGCGGCCGGAGAGCGGCCGGCCCTCGAACTCGATCGCGCCGGTCGAGCGCACCATGTTGCAGATCGCGCGCAGCGTCGTGGTCTTGCCGGCGCCGTTGGCCCCGAGCAGCGTGGTGAGCGAGCCTTCGTTGAGGGAGAAATTCAGCCCGTGCAGCGCCTGCACCTGGCCGTAATAGGCGCGCAGATCCTTGACGTTGAGCATCGCCGTCATTGGTCCTTGCTCCCCAGATAGGCCTTGATGACGTCGGGGTCGGCCTGCACCTGGGCGGGCGTGCCTTCCGCAAGCTTGCGGCCGAAATTCAGCGCGACGACGTGGTCGGCGATCGACATCACGAGGCCCATGTGATGCTCGACCAGGAGCACGGTGATCTTGCGGTCGTCGCGGATCTTGCGGATGAGCTCGCCGAGCACATGGACCTCTTCATGGTTGAGGCCGCCGGCGGGCTCGTCGAGCAGCAGGATCTTCGGATCGGCGGCCAGCGCACGTGCCAGCTCGACGCGCTTTTGCGTGCCGAAGGGCAGGCCCGAAACGGTGGTGTGCGCGACGCCGTCGAGATCGAGATAGTGGAGGATCTCGTGAGCCTTCTCGTTCACGGCCGCCTCGCCGCGGCGGACCCAGCCGAGCTTCAGCGCATCGCTGATGATGTCGCTGGCGGTGTGCGAGTGAGTGCCGACGCGGACATTGTCGAGCACCGAGAGATTGGGGAACAGCGCGACGTTCTGGAAAGTGCGGCCGATGCCGATCTCGGCGATCCGGTGCGGCGGCCGCGACAGGATGCTTGCGCCTTCCATCAGGATGTCGCCCGCGCTCGGCTGGTACAGCCGGGAGAGGCAATTGAACAGCGTGGTCTTGCCGGCGCCGTTCGGACCGATCAGGCCGAGGATCTGTCCATGGCGCATGTCAAAGGAAATGCCGTTCAATGCAACGATGCCGCCGAATACGACGCTGACGTCGCGCACCGCGAGCAGGGGGACGCCCTGCGTGAGTTCACCCTGCGTCATCTCGTCCCGCCCAGTTCCATGATCGGGCAGGACAGACCGCGCGAAGCCACTCGCCGGTCGCGACATCTGGGATTATCGGATCCCCTCGGCCACACCTGCAACTTTCCCTCCTGCTCTTAGCTTTTTGCCTTCTTCTTTTTTTGATTGTTTTGATTGTGTCGCTTGCGGCGCCATCCCGCCAAGGGCCGCTTCGATGTTCCTTACCATCGCGACGAGACGAGGTCCAATATCGAGCCGCAGCCGCTCTTCCGTGAAGCGGAATGCGGGCGCGCCACAGTTAAACGCATAAGGACCCGTTCCGTCATTTAACTTTAGTGCTACGCCGGCCGCGGCGATGTCGTCGTGCCAGTCGCCCGCCGAGATCGCAAAGCCGTGCCGGGCGACGAATTCGCCGGAGCGCTCGATGCCGTCGCGCAGCTTGGGCCAGCGGCTGCCATAGTGTTCGCGCAGCTCCCGCAGCAAGGCGGCGCGCTCCTCCGGCGGCAGCGCCCAGAGATAGGCCCGGCCCATCGCCGTGGTCGCAATCGGAACGCGGGAGCCGACGTCCAGCTGCACACCCAGTGTCAGGCCGTTACGGCTCTGGCCGAAATAGATCATGCTGTGACGGTCGCGCCCGCCGACCGCAACCGCGCCGCCGGTTTCGCGCATCACTTCCTCGCGAAACGGCTCGGACAAATGCCGAACGCCGAGATTGGCCAGCGCCGCATAGCCGAGCGCCAGAGCCGCAGGCGTGAGCTGATACTTCTCAAACCGCGGAACCGGCGTAAGATAACCGAGCTTGGTCAGCGTGTAGGTCAGCCGCGACACCGTTGGCTTCGGCAGATTCGTCCTGGCCGCGATCTCCTGATTGCCCAGCAATCCGTCATTGGGTTGGAACGCGCGCAATACATCGAGACCGCGAGAAAGCGCGACGACGAAGTTGCGATCGGTCGCACCTTTCTTGCCTGAACGTTTCATGCCCTGCTTGCGGTTGTGCTCGTTGACAACGGACGTGCTTCAAAATAACCCTCGCTGTCAAGATGTGGAATTTAGTTCCGCAGTGCGAAATTAGTCGAAGGGCAGCGGGTAAACGCAAAGTGGAGCGACGCCTCAACACAAGTCGGCGAGCAACCGAGAACAAACTCCCGAAAAACTCCCAAGAAAAAACTCCCAAAAAAAGCCGCACGAATAAGTCGCAAGAACGAACTCTCGAGAACAACATTTAAGGAGCGTATCGTGAACGAAGTGGTCAAACTCGAGCGTCACGACGTCATCGGCATCGTCACCGTCAGCAATCCCCCTGTCAACGCGCTGAGCGCCGCGGTTCGCGGCGGCATTCTTGAATGCATGAAGGCCGCGATCGCCGATCCCGAAATCAAGGCCATCGTGCTGACCTGTGCCGGCCGCACCTTCATCGCCGGCGCCGACATCACCGAATTCGGCAAGCCGCCGAAGCCGCCCGGCCTCCATGAGGTGCTGACCGAAATGGAGAACTCGCCGAAGCCGATCGTCGCTGCGATCCACGGCACGGCGCTTGGCGGCGGCCTCGAAGTCGCGCTCGCCTGCCATTTCCGCGTCGCCGTCAAGGAAGCCCGGCTTGGATTGCCCGAAGTGAAGCTCGGGCTCTTGCCGGGCGCCGGCGGCACCCAGCGCCTGCCGCGCGCGGTCGGACCCGAGCTTGCCGTCAAGATGATCGTCGGCGGCGATCCGATCTCCGCCGACGAAGCGCTCAAGAACGGATTGATCGAGGAGATCGTCGAGGGCCCGGCGTCCGGCGGCGAGGCGTTTGCCCGCAAGGTGCTCGCCGAGAAGCGGCCGCTGCGCAAGCTGCGCGACGATGACAGCAGGCTCGCGGCCGCCAAGGCGGACCGTTCGATCTTCACCAATGCGGTCGCCGCCATGACCAAGCGCGCACGCGGCCTGGAAGCTCCTTTCGCCGCGGCCGACGCAGTGGGGGCCGCGATTGATCTGCCCTTCGACGAAGGACTGAAGAAGGAGCGCGAGGGCTTCCTGAAGCTCATGGCCAGCGACCAGTCGAAGGCGCAGCGCTACGCCTTCTTTGCCGAGCGCGAAGCCAACAAGATTGCGGGCGTGCCTGATGGCACCAAGCCGCGCAATGTCGAGCGCGTCGCCATTATCGGCGCCGGCACCATGGGCGGCGGCATCGCGATGTCGTTTGCCAATGCCGGCATCCCGGTCACGCTGATCGAGACCGGCGAGGAGCAGCTCAAGCGCGGCCTGGGCGTGATGCAGAAGAACTACGAGGCGACCGCGGCGCGCGGCGGCATTCCGGCGGATGCGCCGGCCAAGCGCATGGCGCTGATCAACGGCATCGTCGGCCTGGAGAATGTGAAGGACGCCGATCTCGTGATCGAAGCCGTGTTCGAGACCATGGCGGTGAAGAAGGAAGTATTCTCCAAGCTCGATCAATATGCCAAGCCGGGCGCGGTGCTGGCCTCCAACACGTCGTATCTGAACATCGACGAGATCGCGAAGGAGACCAAGCGTCCGCAGGACGTGCTCGGCATGCACTTCTTCTCGCCGGCCAATGTGATGAAGCTGTGCGAGATCGTCCGTGCGGCGAAGACCGCGCCGGATGCGCTGGTCACCGCGGTCGCGACCGCGCGCAAGATCGCCAAGGTGCCGGCGGTGGTCGGCGTCTGCGACGGCTTCGTCGGCAACCGCATGCTGGCGCAGCGCGGCAAGCAGTCGGAGAAGCTCCTGTTCGAGGGCGCGCTGCCGCAGCAGGTCGATGCTGTCGTCACCAAGTTCGGCATGCCGATGGGACCGTTCGCGATGAGCGATCTCGCCGGCCTCGATATCGGCTGGCGCTCGCGCAAGGACCGCGGCATCAAGTCGGAGATCGCGGACGCGCTGTGCGAAGCGGGCCGCTTCGGCCAGAAGACGGGCAAGGGTTATTATAAATACGAGGGCGGCTCGCGCGCGCCGCTGCCCGACCCGGATGTCGAGAAGCTGATCGACGAGACGCTGACGCGGCTCGGGCGCAAGCGCCGTCAGGTCGGCGACGACGAGATCCTCGAGCGCATGATGTATCCGATGATCAACGAGGGTGCGCGCATCCTCGAGGAGGGCATCGCGGCGCGTCCGAGCGACATCGACGTGGTCTGGCTCTACGGCTATGGCTGGCCGATCTATCGCGGCGGCCCGATGTATTGGGCGGACACCGTCGGCCTGAAGCACATCGCCGATCGTCTCTCCTACTATGCCAAGGAGACCAACGATCCCTCGCTCGAGCCCGCGCCGCTGCTCAAGCGCCTCGCCGCCGAAGGCAAGACCTTCGCGTCGCTGGCCGCCGAGAAGCCGAAAGCGGCGTGATGGGGCCCATCTCTCTCCATGCGTCATTCCGGGGCGCCCGCAAGGCGAACCCGGAATCTCGAGATTCCGGGTTCGGTGCTGACGCACCGCCCCGGAATGACGGCGTACATCACAGACTCACATGACCCACCCCGGCGAACAATTTTATCCCGAAGGCGTGCACTGGAGCGATCCGATCGCCCGCGGCACGCTGCCGGACCTCTTGTCGAAGGCCGCCGCCGACTATGGCGATCGGCCGGCGATCGAATTCCGCGACCGTCCCATCACGTACAGGCAGCTCGAAGGCCTGGTCGAAGTTGCGGCCTCGGCCTTCCTGCGCGCCGGCTACGGCAAGGACACTTCGGTCGCGCTGTTCCTGGGCAACACGCCCGACCACCCGATCAATTTCTTCGGTGCGCTCAAGGCGGGCGCGCGTATCGTGCATCTGTCGCCGCTCGATGGCGAGATCGCGCTGTCGCACAAGCTGTCCGATTCCGGCGCGCGGGTTCTGGTCACCACCAATCTTGCGGCGCTGCTGCCGACCGCGCTGAAATTCCTGCAGAAGGGCCTGCTCGATCGCCTGATCGTCTGCGAGGATGATCACTGGGGCAAGGTCGGCACACCGCAAGCGACGCTGCCGGACAACCCGGCCGTCATCACGTACAGGCAATTCATTGATGGCGCGGCGAAGCCCGCGCAATGGCCTGCCATCGACGTCGAGGACGTCGCGCTGCTGCAATATACCGGCGGCACCACCGGCCTGCCCAAGGGCGCGATGCTGACCCACGGCAATCTGACCGCGGCGGTGTCGATCTACGAAGTCTGGGGCAAGCCCACGCGCGACAAGCGCGGCGGTGTCATCGAGCGCGTGATCTGCGTGCTGCCGCTGTTCCACATCTACGCGCTCACGGTCGTGCTCTTGTCCTGCATCCGCCGCGGCAACCTGGTCTCGCTGCATCAGCGCTTCGATGTCGAAGCCGTGATGCGCGACATCGAGGTCAAGCGCGCGACCTATTTCCCGGGCGTGCCGACCATGTGGATTGCGATCGCGGCACTGCCCGATCTCGACAAGCGCGATTTCTCATCGCTTGCGAGCGCCGGTTCCGGCGGCGCGCCGCTGCCGGTCGAGGTTGCGAGGATCTTCGAGCGCAAGGTCGGCATGAAGCTGCGCAGTGGCTGGGGCATGACCGAGACATGCTCGCCCGGCACCTCGCATTCCGCCAACGGTCCCGACAAGCCCGGCTCGATCGGAACGATGCTGCCGAGCATCGAGATGGACGTGGTCTCGCTTGAAGACCCCACGAAAGTGCTGCCGGCCGGCGAGGTCGGCGAAATCCGCATCAGGGGGCCGAACGTCACCAAGGGCTATTGGAACAAGCCGAAGGAAACCGCGGAAGCCTTTGTCGGCGACCGCTTCCTCACCGGCGACATCGGCTATGTCGACGGTGATGGCTATTTCTACCTGGTCGACCGCAAGAAGGACATGATCATCTCCGGCGGATTCAACGTCTATCCGCAGATGATCGAGCAGGCGATCTACACGCATCCGTCCGTGCACGAGGTGATCGTGATCGGCATTCCCGACGACTACCGCGGCGAGGCCGCGAAGGCCTTCATCAAGCTGCGCGACGGCGCACAGCCGTTCTCGATCGACGAGCTGCGCGCCTTCCTCACCGGCAAGGTCGGCAAGCACGAGCTGCCGGCCGCGGTCGAGTTCGTCGACGAATTGCCGCGCACGCCGGTCGGCAAATTGTCGCGCCACGAGTTGCGCGAGGCTCAACCTTCTCCGCAATCCAGACCTCAGCAACTCGCAACGGGAGGCCGGCCATGACCACCGCTGTCGTCCCGGCGAAAGCCGGGACCCATACCGCGAGGTCTTGCTTAGGCGGCACGGCGGCGGACGATTTAATTTCTTACGAAGGCCGGTGGTTATGGGTCCCGGCGTTCGCCGGGACGACGAGAATAGAGATAGCTTGACAGGGAGGATCCGATGGATCTCGCTTTCACCAAGGAAGAAGTGGCGTTCCGCGAGGACGTGCGGGCGTTTTTCCGCGACAATGTGCCGCCGGACACGCGGCGCAAGCTGCTGGAGGGCCGTCATCTGTCGAAGGACGAGATGATCACCTGGTGGCGCATCCTCAACAAGAAGGGCTGGGGTGTCTCGCACTGGCCGAAGGAATATGGCGGCACGGGCTGGACCTCGGTGCAGCATTACATCTTCAACGAAGAGCTGCAGTCCTATCCGGCGCCGGCGCCGCTCGCCTTCGGCGTCAGCATGGTCGGCCCCGTCATCTACACGTTCGGCAATGAGCAGCAGAAGAAGCAGTATCTGCCGCGCATCGCCAATGTCGACGACTGGTGGTGCCAGGGCTTTTCCGAGCCGGGCTCGGGGTCGGACCTCGCCTCGCTCAAGACCAAGGCCGAGCGCAAGGGCGACAAATGGATCATCAACGGTCAGAAGACCTGGACCACGCTCGCCCAGCACGCCGACATGATCTTCTGCCTCTGCCGCACTGATGCGAGCGCCAAGAAGCAGATGGGTATCTCCTTCATCGTCTTTAGCATGAAGTCGAAGGGCGTCACCGTGCGCCCGATCCAGACCATCGACGGCGGCCATGAGGTCAACGAGGTGTTCTTCGACGACGTCGAGGTGCCTTATGAGAATCTCATCGGCGAGGAGAACAAGGGCTGGGACTATGCCAAATTCCTGCTCGGCAACGAGCGCACCGGCATCGCGCGCGTCGGCGTCTCCAAGGAGCGGCTGCGCCGCATCAAGGACCTCGCCGCCAAGGTCGAGTCCGGCGGACGGCCGGTGCTGGAGGATCCCGCCTTCCGCGAGAAGCTCGCGGCCTGCGAGATCGAGCTGAAGGCGCTGGAGCTGACGCAGCTCCGCGTCGTCGCCGATGAAGGCAAGCACGGCAAGGGCAAGCCCAATCCGGCTTCGTCGGTGTTGAAGATCAAGGGCTCTGAAATCCAGCAGACAACCACCGAGCTCCTGATGGAAGTGATCGGCCCGTTCGCCGCGCCCTACGACATCCATGGCGACGACGGCTCCAACGAGGCGATGGACTGGACCGCGCAGATCGCGCCGAGCTACTTCAACAACCGCAAGGTCTCGATCTACGGCGGCTCCAACGAGATCCAGCGCAACATCATCGCCAAGGCGGTGCTGGGGCTTTAACGCGCGATCGCAACACACACAGTCGTCATGCCCGGCCTTGTGCCGGGCATCCACGTCTTCCTTCACCGCGCGAAGACGTGGATGGCCGGGACAAGCCCGGCCATGACGAAGTAGCCAATATCGGGAGAACAAGGAAAATGGATTTCGATTTGTCCGAGGAGCAGCGCCTGCTGAAAGAGAGCATCGACGGCCTCCTGACCGATTCCTATGATTTCGAGCAGCGCAAGAAACACATGAGCGAGAAGGGCGGCTGGAGCAAGGCCGTCTGGGGCAAGCTCGCCGAGCAGGGCCTGCTCGGGCTTCCCTTCGCGGAAGCGGACGGCGGCTTCGGCGGCGGCGGCGTCGAGACCATGATCGTGATGGAAGCGCTCGGCCGCGCGCTGGTGCTCGAGCCCTATCTTGCCACAGTCGTGATCGGCGGCGGTTTCCTGCGCCATGGCGGCTCGGCCGAGCAGAAGGCGGCGCATGTGCCGGGCATCGTCGACGGCAGCAAGACCTTCGCCTTCGCGCAACTCGAGAAGAACTCGCGCTACGATCTGTTTGACGTCGCAACCACCGCCAAGAAGAAGGGCGGGGCTTACGTCATCGACGGCGAGAAGTTCGTCGTCCTCAATGGCGAGAATGCCGATACGCTGATCGTCACCGCGCGGACCAAAGGCGAGCGGCGCGACAGCGGCGGCATCGGCGTGTTCGCCGTAGCCGCCAATGCCAAGGGTGTGACGAAGAAGTCCTATCCGACCCAGGACGGGCTGCATGCGGCCGACATCTCCTTCACCGGCGTCGAGGTTGGCGCTGACGCCGCGATCGGCGATCCCGAAAACGGGCTGCCGCTGATCGAGCGCGTGGTCGACGAGGCACGGATCGCGCTCTGCGCCGAGGCCGTCGGCCTGATGGACGAGTCACTGAAGACCACCGTCGAATACATCAAGACGCGAAAGCAGTTCGGCGTGGCGATCGGTAGCTTCCAGTCGCTGCAGCACCGCGCCTCCGACATGTTCGTGGCGCTGGAGCAGGCGCGCTCGATGTCGATGTTCGCGACCATGGCGATGGATTTCGACGACCCGAAGGAGCGCGCCAAGGCGGTGGCCGCGGCGAAGGTGCAGATCGGCAAGTCGGGCAAATTCGTCGGCCAGCAGTCGATCCAGCTGCACGGCGGCATCGGCATGACCATGGAGGCCAAGATCGGCCACTATTTCAAGCGGCTGACCATGATCGAGAACAGCTTTGGCGACACCGACTACCACATGCGCCGCGTCAGCGAGGCCGGTGGGCTGGTGTGACTTCCCCTCCGTCATTCCGGGGCGCGCGTCGGCGCGAACCCGGAATCTCGCGCCACAACTTCTGGATTCCGGGTCCACGCGCTATCGCGCGCGTCCCGGAATGACGCCAAAATATCAGGGAGCAAACAACAATGAAAAACACCCCGTTCGATCTCACGGGCCAGGTCGCCGTCGTCACCGGCTCGAGCCGCGGCATCGGCCGCGCCTCGGCGGAATTGCTGGCGAAACTCGGCGCCAAGGTGGTGATCTCCTCGCGCAAGGCGGATGCCTGTCACGACGTTGCGGAAGGCATCAGGAAAGCCGGCGGCGACGCGCATGTCATTGCCTGCAACATCTCGCGCCATGACGAGGTGAGGGCGCTGGTCGAGGGCACGACAAAACATTACGGCAAGATCGACATCCTGGTCTGCAACGCCGCTGTCAATCCGTATTACGGCCCACTGCTCGACATCAAGGACGAGGCCTTCGACAAGATCATGGGCTCGAACGTGAAGAGCAACATCTGGCTCTGCGCGCTCGCGATCCCGCAGATGGCCGAGCGCGGCAAAGGCTCGGTCGTCATCATCTCCTCGATCGGGGGATTGCGCGGCTCGACGGTGATCGGCGCCTACGGCATCTCGAAGGCGGCAGATTTCGCGCTGTGCCGCAGCCTCGCCGGCGAATGGGGCCCGAAGGGCGTGCGCGTCAATTGCGTCGCGCCTGGCCTCGTGAAGACCGATTTCGCCCGCGCGCTGTGGGAGGACGAGGAGCGATTGAAGCGCCGCTGCGCCACCACGCCCTTGAGGCGCATCGGCGAGCCCGACGAGATCGCCGGCGCAGTCGCCTATCTCGCCTCCGACGCCTCGACCTTCATGACCGGGCAGACCATCGTGGTCGACGGCGGCGTGACGACGGCGTCGACTTAGCTTCGACCCTCCCCTGGAGGGCAGGGTGAAGCGGAGTATGCTGCTCGCGCCTTGACCTTCCTTCCCCAATCCGCTGTCCTTGGTCCGCGACACGACACCACAAAACCTCCGGGAAGAAACGCCAATGTCCTTCGTGCTGGCCATCGACCAAGGCACCACCTCCTCGCGCGCGATCGTGTTTCGCAGCGACATCTCAATCGCCGCGAGCGCGCAAGCCGAATTCCCGCAGCATTTTCCGGCCTCCGGCTGGGTCGAGCATGAGCCCGAGGACATCTGGACCTCGACGCTCTCCGTCTGCCGCGAGGCGCTGAAGAAGGCCGGGCTTGCCGCGAAGGATATCGCCGCGATCGGCATCACCAACCAGCGCGAGACCACCGTGGTGTGGGACCGCGCCACCGGTCAGGCGGTGCACCGCGCCATCGTCTGGCAGGACCGCCGCACCGCCGACATCTGCGCGCAGCTGAAGAACGAGGGCTGCGAGGGCGTGATCTCGCAGAAGACCGGGCTGATCATCGATCCCTATTTCTCCGGCACCAAGGTCGCCTGGA
>Ga0153954_1000260_pt1 | contig 46095 bp, 45 predicted proteins | sample TSFL038MetaG_FD_102277 | JGI IMG/M metagenome (GOLD analysis project Ga0153954, IMG submission 102277) | Attine ant fungus gardens microbial communities from Florida, USA - TSFL038 MetaG | ecosystem: Host-associated > Fungi > Mycelium > Unclassified | place: USA: Florida, Wekiwa Springs State...
ACGGCCTGCCGTAGGGTGGGCATTGCCCACCGATCTTCGCTGAGGCCAACAGTTTGGTGGGCAATGCCCACCCTACCAAAAGAAATCGCTTACCCGTCAATCGAACGTTGACAAAGCACTAGAAGGCGTCGGCCGAGATGACTTCGCCGCCGGCGTTGGTGCCGAGGGCCCACCAGGTCGTGATGTTGATCGAGTCCTTGACGAATCGGACCGTGCCGTCGCCGAACAGGACATTGACCCCGCCGGGGTGTCGGCTCGTGGCCGTGATCGACCCGCCGTCGCCGTCGCTGCCGTAGCCGCAACTCCCGGTGTTCGGCGTCATGGTGTGGGTGTACCGGGCCTGGTTCTTGTTACCGCTGAACCAGAGGGATCCCTGGGGCCGAATGCTCTGGAGCGTCGTGCTCGGTTTCTTGGGGTCGATCAACTTGCAGGCCGTGTAGTAGATCTGAGCTGAGTTCGGGTTCGGCTGCGAGAGCCCTGCGATCGAGCACGAAGGGAAGCCCAGGTCGGGGAACGTCCGGTTGTCGCCGGCGGCGCCACCGATCCCCTTGACCTTCTCGCTGAAGGCCGCCGTGTTGCTCAGTCCGTCGGTGACGTCGCGGAAAGCGACGTTTCGCGTGGTCGTCGCACCCAGGTCGCCGCCCCGGAACATACCATCGGCGTTGGCCCCGTTGAGCCGGGGGTCAGGACCCGCTCCGGCCGCGTAGTTGGTCTTACCGAAGACGCTGGTAATCCGATCCGGGTCGGACGGGCAGAGCAGGGTGCTGATCTGGAGCCGAAACGACGTCGCGTTCGGCTGGTTCGTGGCCTGGAACGGGCCATCCGGGATGTTCACATCCGAGAAGTTGAACGTGTTGTAGACCGCCCCCTGTTCCAGGTAGAGCGCGATCATGACCAGGGACGAAGACCCCAGGTTGTTCGAGATCCCCCGGTCCGGACCCCGGCCCCAGGGCAAAATGCCGAACGAGCTCTCGTAGTTGTGGAGGGCAATGCCGATTTGCTTGAGATTGTTGGTGCACTGAGCCCGACGAGCCGCCTCGCGCGCCGCTTGGACCGCGGGCAAGAGCAGAGCGATCAGCACGGCGATGATCGCGATCACCACCAGAAGCTCGATCAGCGTGAACGCTCGACGACGCGTTGGCATCGTTGACATCATTGACATCAATGAAGTGCTCCTCAGCGTTGAAATTAGGTGATAAACGATGATGGTCCCGGAGGGCGTCGAGTCGACTCTCCCGCCCGTCTTGGGCGGTCGGAGAACGATGACTGAAAGCCTGGTCCCATTCGAGATCCCGACCTTCGGCTGAGCATAAGCTTTGCGCACACGGCTCCGTTGTTTCAGGCACTCTTCGCCGTAACTGCTGGGACACGTTCTTGAGCGCGATGATGGATGACCTAAGTCAATCAGGGATGATAGCCAAACTGAGACAATCAGAGAAGACGAAAAAACCGATATTTCACTTCGAGACATGCGGTAAACGTTTGGGCCAAGAGAAGCAGGCGGTTCCGAAGCCGCCGTCATGCGTGAAGAATTCGGCGGCTGAAGGCGAGGTGAGCGGTGGGATGCTCCGGGGTCGTGCCGCCTTCCACGTCCCTCGCCGCCCGGCTACGATATCCCGATTTAGCCAGGTCCGAGACCATCATGATCCCCATCTTCTTCGAGACCCCCGCCGGCTTCCGGGCATGGTTAGCCGAGAATCACTCCACGGCCGACTTCCTGTGGGTGGGCTTCTATAAGAAGGGCACGGGTCGACAGAGCATCACCTGGCCCGAGTCGGTCGACGAGGCCCTGTGCTACGGCTGGATCGATGGCGTTCGCAAGGGCATCGACATCGAGAGCTACATGATCCGCTTCACGCGGCGAAAGACCCGTAGCGTGTGGAGTAACGTGAACGTCAGCCGGGTCCAGGCCTTGACCGACCTCGGGCGGATGCAGCCCGCAGGGCTTGCAGCGTTTCAAGCCCGGAAGGAAAGCCGATCGGGCATCTACTCCCACGAGCAGGGGGACGTGGACTTGCCGGAGTTGTATCAGGCTCGCCTGCGCGAGAACACGACGGCGTGGGAATTCTTCCAGCGGCAGCCGGCGTCATACCGAAGAGCGGTCTGTTGGTGGGTCGTGAGCGCAAAGCAGGACGAGACCCGCCGAAAGCGGATGGAAAAGCTGGTCGTGCACTCGGCTCAGGGTGAGAAGGTGCCGCAGTTCACGTGGAAGAAGTCGTCAGGTTGAGGGATCCGGGATGCCGGAAGTGAGGTGCTCCCCATTTTGTAGACATGGAAGCGGGACTCGAACCCGCGAATCCTGGGTGAGGACCCTAACAAATCCAGGTCCCTGAACTGTCCAGTTTGAGGGAGTCATCATATTTGCTGGTGATTAATAAGTTTGTTAATGTGACGAATTTACTTTTTTATCTATAATTGTTTGCTGGGCAGGGGTGCGAATTTGCAGGAGTTTCCGGGTGTCTGGGGCGATGAGGGATGGATTGAGCGCCTTGGTCGTGTGGGCGGTTCGTCGATCATTGTATTTACGTGTAACTGTTTGTTTGTGTTTAGGCTGAGTCTTCGGATACGCCCGCGCGGAGAATGCCTCAGGTATCCTCGCGTGAGGCGATCAAGGCCCAGGAGCCGATCACCTCGTTCAGCATGCCGTCCTGAGCGAAGGCTGACATCGCTTCGCGGATCTCCGCAGCCAGGTCGTCGGCCTTCGAGCCGATCCGGGAGCGTGACACGCTCGACATTGACTGGATGCGCAAGAGGAGTGTGTCGACGGAAATTCGGTGCCGCTCGAACACGGTGTGCTGCTCGAGGTGCGAGAACGGAGAATCGAGTAAGACGGCTTCGTGGCTGTTCCAGCCCGACCGCACCTGTTTCGCGACGTCGTCGGCCGCATAGCGCATGACTACATCCTGGAAGGGAGTGTGCCAAGCGTTGTCGGGGACCGCCGGATGGTCGTCGTGGAGGAGGACGATCGCGCCTCCGGGTTCGATCATCCCATCGAGCCGGCGCAAGACGTCGGCCCGATCCATCCAATGGAACGAACGCCCCATGGCGACCAGACGGAATCTGCCAAACCGAGGACCGAGGTCATAGGAGCTTCCCTCGATCAGCTCAACCTTCCCTCCCGACTGCGCGGTGAGCTCGGCCGCGATCTTCAGCATCTCCGGTTCAGGATCGACGCCGACGACCTGGCCGACGTAGGGCGCCATCGCCAGCGCGATCTGCCCGGGACCGCAGCCGAGGTCCATCACCCGATGCGATTGATTGAGAGAACAGAGCTCGGCGATCCGCCGAAATAGCTTCGCGGGATAGCCGGGGCGGCCCTGGAGATAACTAGCCGCCGCTGTCTGGAATCGTCGAGGAGTGTAGGGGATGACGTCCATGAGTTTTGTACCTCCGTCAATGGGACTGTCTGACCCAGAGGACCTTCATTCGAGATGATGCAGGACGCATCGGCGACCCGGCCGAATGTTGCGGGTCGATACCGTCCCTTCTTTTGTTTCTACCATGCGTGGCACTCGGCCTGCCTCACGGGAATCGGTCAGTACCGAGGGAAGGGGGGGCGAAGAGAGGTTTTTCTGTGACGAGCCGCAAGCGGGGATTCTCGGCATGCACCCAAGCGGACCGGCGTTGGTTAGCGACTCCGCGAAACGGATGGACCCGGCACAAAGGATAGGTGATGGCTACGAACCCAAAGCGGAGGCGACCCCTGGCTGCACGCGGTCGGCGGTTGCCAGAGGCAAGGTGACGGTGATTTCTGCCCCTTTGCCTTCCTTGCTCTGGGCCTGAATCTCTCCGCCGTGGGCCTTGACGATCCACCGGCAGAGGCTCAGCCCCAGCCCGCAGCCGCCGGAGCTCCGGGCCGTATCGACCTGGTAGAATCGCTCGAAGACGTGCGGTAGGTGCTCTGCTGGGATGCCGATCCCGGTATCCGTGACTCGAAGGATGGCCCGGTCGGCCCAGCCATCGATCCGCAGCGTCACCTTGCCACCCGACTCCGTGAACCGAACCGCGTTATCGACCAGGTTCGTGACCAGTTGCCGCAGACGTGACGTGTCGCCCACGACCGTCACCGGGGCCGACGTTTCGGTAACCAGCCGGATTCCCCGCTCCTCGGCGAGCGGGTCGAACATCTCGGCAACATCGCACGCCAAGGCCGTCAGATCGACCGCCTCTTGCTGGATGGTGACTTCTCCGGCATCAGCCCGCGCCAGGAGCAACAAGCCGTTCACCAGGGACGTCAGCCCCTCGCATTGCTCACCGAGCGTCGCAAGGATATTCCGGTAGTCCTCCGGTCCGCGCGGTTTCTGGAGGGCGATTTCGATCGCCGCCCGCATTGCCGCCAGCGGACTCCGGAGCTCATGCGAGGCGTCGGCCGTGAAACGAATGACTTGAGTGTGATAGGCCGCCAGCCGTTCGAGCAAACCATTGATGGTACCGGCCAGGTCATCCAATTCGTCACCGGCTCCGGTCAGGGGGAGTCGCTCCGCAAGGTTTTCGGGATCGAGACGCCTGGCTGCGCGGATGCTCGCGGTCATCGGGCGGAGGGCCTTACGGGACAGGAAAAGGCCGCCGGCGACCGCCAGGAGTAGGAAGGCCAAGGCCCCGCCGGCCACGAGACGGTCGAACGCGGCCAGCGTCGCCTCCGTCTCCGCCAGCGAGATGCCGAGTTCCAGCGTTAGGCTGACGTTCCGGGAAGGCACAGCGAGGACGCGGTATCGTTGCCCCGCCTCACCCAACGCGACCGTGACCGGCGATCCGAGCGTTAGTGGATGGATGGCAAGCTGCCGAGCGGCGTCAGTGTCGGGTTCAACCGACAGGCGGCCCGGCTGGCGGAGGACGACGATCAGTCCCTCGGGCTCATAAGCCAGAACTTCGCGGCGGATCTCCGCCTCCAGTTCCGCCATGCTCCCCGGCCGCTGGTCCGCGACACCCGCTAACAGCTCCGCCGCCTTACGTTCGAGGAATGCACCATTCCTGCTATCGAGCACGCGGCGGAGCCCGAAATGCACCCAGCCGAATCCGGCCGCCAGCGACGCGGTCAGCACCAAGCTCGACCAGAGCGTGAGCTTGGTCCGCAGGCCGAGCGGCCTAAGCTTCGCGGAGCACATAGCCCACTCCGCGGAGTGTATGGATCAGTGGCCGGTCAAAACCCCGGTCCACCTTGTTTCGCAATCGGTTGATGTGCACGTCCACCACGTTGGTCAGGCCATCAAATTCGTAATTCCAGACATGCTCTTGAATCATGGTTCGGCTCACAACCTGTCCGACGTGCCGCATCAGGTAACGGAGCAAAGCGAACTGCTTGGCTGAGAGCTCGATCCGCTGGCCGCCCCGCTCGACCGCATGGGTTGACGGATCGAGCGAGAGGTTCGCAACGCGCAGGACCGAAGGCTGGATCTCGGGTCCACGCCGCATCACCACCCGGATGCGGGCCAGCAACTCGGCAAAGGAAAACGGTTTGACGAGGTAGTCATCGGCACCGGAATCGAGTCCTTCCACCCGGTCAGTCACCGCACTCTTGGCGGTCAGAAAGATTGCCGGCGTCCGAATGCCGGCCGCCCGGAGCTTTCGGAGGAGATCGAGACCGTCCTGGCCGGGGAGCATCCGATCGAGGACGAGCAGGTCATAGACGCCGGCCATGGCATAGTCCTGGCCGTGGTTGCCGTCGGTCACGAGATCGACAGCAAACCCTTGCTCGCGTAGCCCTTGCGCTAGATAGGGGCCCATGTCAAGGTTGTCTTCAACGACGAGGACACGCATTGGTATCGACGGATTCCCAACAGGAGTGCTTCAGGGCGTCGCCCCATTGTAAGCTCAGCCAAGGCTCCGCCCTCGGAAAATTACAAGCCTGTCATGTTCGAGCCATCGGCCCGTCATGATCGGCGGATAAGCTACGCCGCATCGCACACAGCTCAAGGAGGCGTTCCCATGCGGCAAACCGGCATCCTGACGGGGCCACGCCGGGCATTCACCCTGATCGAACTGCTCGTGGTCATCAGCATCATTGGGTTACTCATCGCCCTGCTGCTGCCCGCCGTCCAGGCGGCGCGCGAAGCGGCCCGGCGTGCCCAGTGCGTCAACAACCTCAAGCAGATCGGGCTCGCCCTGCATAATTACCACAGCTCGCACCAGACTTTCGCGCCAGGCTACGTCTCGAATTTCGATCCCTCCGGCAACGACACCGGCCCCGGCTGGGGTTGGGCCGCCATGTTGCTACCCCAGTTCGAGCAGAAACCGCTCTTCGATGCGATCAACTTCAACATGTCGATCGAAGTCTCTTCCAACCAGACGAGTCGGCTGGCGGTGATTGGCAGCTTCCTCTGTCCGTCGGATACCGTGCCGTCGGCGTGGTGGGCGATGGTGCGGGACCCGAGTGGTGTGCCGACGCAACATATCTGCCAGGTGGCCCCGGCAAACTATGTCGGCGTCTACGGGACGAGCGATCCCGGCGTCGACGGCGATGGCATCTTCTTCCGCGATGGCAATGTCGGGATCCGGGACATCACCGACGGCACCTCCCAGACCATCGCCGTCGGCGAGCGGTCCCACCGCCTCGGCGAAGCGACCTGGACCGGTTCGATCACCAACGCCGTTCTGTTTCCGGTGGACAGCGACGGCGTCGGCTACCCAAGGGCGGAGAGCGGACCCGGCATGGTGCTCGGACACGCGGGCGGAAGGTTCGGGCCAGGTGACCCGAATGGTGAAGTGAATCAGTTCTATAGCCGCCACTCCGGTGGCGTGAATTTCTTGTTTGCCGACGGGCATGTCGGATTTCTCAAGACCACGATGGCCAGCACGACGTTCCGGGCCCTCGCCACGAGAGCCGGCGGCGAAGCCATCTCAGGAGACTATTGAAATGAAAAAAGCATTCCTTGGTCTGTTAATGATCGCCGTCGCCGGCTGCGAGAACGAGCCCAAGAGCGACGACATCGTGCCGATCGAACAGGTCCCCGTCAACATCATGGAGGTGGCCCGCAAACAACTGCCGGGCTACACGTTCGATACGGTCTACAAGATGAAGATCGATGGGAAAGATGCTTACGAGGTCCGGGGCAAGGACAAGCGAGGAAAGGTCCGCGAGGTGGAAGTTTCGGCCACCGGCGAAGTCCTTGCGATCGAGTAGATATTGGGAATGATAAGATTACGAAATGTCGATTCGTAGGGTGGAACCGAATGCGAGTGGTTATCCCTGCGGAGTCCAGTAAGAGGCAATCCGGAAAGAGGATTCTGATAGACGAATGCGTGATTCGGGTGGCCGCGGGGACGAGTCTTCGAGGCCCCGGGGATCAGCCTAGGCCTGTCCCCGGCGCGTCGCTGCGCTCCTCCCCGACCACCCATCTTTTCTGATCTCACGCGGCCAAACCCTATCCGGATAGCCTCAAAAACCCCAGGCTCCGCTCTCTTGCTTTGGTACGAAGTGTGTCGATCAATTTGCGGATCGTCATGTCGACTTGGTCGCGGACCTGGAGGGGGTCTCGGCCGTTCTGGAGGGCTTCGAGTTCGGCGTCGAGCTTGGTGGTCCAGGCTCGACAACGCTCGACCAGCCAGGCGCGATCCTCGGGGGAGAGGGGGCGGTGAGGGGCGGCGATCAGGCGGGAGCAGCCCTGGCGGAATTGCTCGACGCGACGGGTCACGGCATCGCGGTCTTCGGGACGTCGATTGAACCAATCTTCGGCTGAGTCGGCGAGTTGATTGAGATACAGGTTGGGCTGTCCTTGATCGGCCAGGGCGTCGGGTTTGTTCCAGCCCCAAGGAGGGGGTTCGCTCGGCTTGCTGAGTTGCTGGAACACGAGCAAAGCCACCGCAATGGTGGCCGCGGCCGATGTCAGGAAAACGGTGGGGCGCCGCCACCAGGGGAGCTTGACGATCCGTGAGTCCGAATCATCGTGCTCAGGCTTCGAACTCTGGCTTTCGAAGAGTGCGTTGACCTTGATTGTGCCTCGGTGTACCAAGGTCTCTTGCTGGGGGGATGCCGGGGCGATTCGATCCCAATAAGGACCCCCGAAAAGGAGCACTTGGTCTTGAAGCTCGAAGAGTAGCCGGGGATGTCGAAGGAGCTTGCGGAGAGACACGCGAGGCAACGCGGAGAGGCCTTGTTCCAGGACCGCCGCGCGGTGGTCGCCCAGGAGGATTTCGAGAGGTTCCGTGTTCGATGTGACGTCCTGGTGAACAGCCGAGAGCTCGGCGACGAGCTCGGCCAGGTCGAGGCCGACGAGGTGTCGGTCGAGCCAACCAGCCAGCTCGGCGGGGTCGTCGGGGATGTCCACCACATGGGTGTTCATGCCAGGGCCGCTTCCACGCACGATTTGAGGAGTTTCTTGGCTTGATGCTGGAGCTTCTGAGCACGGTTGGCCGTCATGGCTCCCACCTGGCAAATCTCGACGTAATCCCGGCCGCTCAAGCGTGCGCGGAAGACCTGGGCCACGTCGGGAGGAAGCCGGTCGAGGCAACGGGCCAAGATCTCGCGCCGCTCGTTTTCGAGCAGATAATCCTCGGACGAAATTGAGCGGCGGTCGGGGATCGGATCATCGTCGGGGAGCCGGTCGGGCTTCATCCGACGATGCCGGTCCACGACCAGATTGCGAGCAATCTCGAAGATCCAGGCACGGAAATCCTTGCCGTCGAACCGAGCCGGAAGCGCTTTCCAAACGCGGAGCCAGACCTCCTGCTGGACATCGTCGAGGTCATGCTTTTCGACACGAGACGCCAGGAACGCCAAAAGGCGCCCCGAATGCCGCTGGTAGAGCCGGTCGTAGGCGAGGCGGGCGGCTGCCATGGCCTCGCGTGACTGTTCGCGACGGGCGACGATCTCCGTTAGCTGGGCATCATCAGGCTCAATTTCCGTGGTCGTGGCCATGGCCCGATTATCGGCACCCTTCCTCGTGGGATCAAGCTCTCGTACCCGCATGTCTGGCTTCGACCGTCTCATGACAAGGGGACCGGCGCCTCGACGTTTCGACGCGGGTCTCCTTGCTGTGTAACTCGTCAGGGTTGAGGTGGCGGCCACTTCCATCTCCGACCGTGGAAGCGAGTGGAGTGAAGGATTCATGGCTTTCACGCGTCACCGACGGGCCAGGCCACGGAACGTCGCGAAGGATAACGCGTAAGAATGCGAAAACTTCCCCGAAATGTCCCCTTCGCCGTCGTGGCTCAAACAAAAACCCCTCGAAGCGGCACCAGATGCCGTGTCGAGGGGTTTTTGTTTGATGAACGTGTGAGCGCACGTCCCAGCACGAGAGCATCGTGCCCGGGTTATGCCCGGGTCTTGGCCGCGAGGTGCAACTGGGCACGCGCACGGCTGACGGCTTTCGTTTTCTCGGTCTGCTCGAAGTCGTTCGTTGCGCGTCGGGATTGGGCGTGGTCGAGTTCGCGTTCCGCGGCTTGGGCGTCCAGCTTGTCGGCGGGGATCGCGCGGTTGGTCAAGACGGTGACGACGTTGTCGCGAATCTGGACGAAGCCGCCGTCGACGAAATAACGCTTCGTGGCCGCTGCCTCCTTGGTCCGGAGCTCGCCGTAGCCGAGGCGGCCGATGAGCGGGGTACGTCCGGGGAGGACGCCGAGTTCACCGTCGAACAAAGGCAGGGCGACGAAGTCGACGAGTTCGTCGAACAGGGTCCGTTCCGGCGTGACGACCACGCACTGGAGCCGGTCGCCCCCTTTCTTACCGGACGTTTCCGGCTCCATCGTGTCGTGGCTTGCCATGGTGAGTGAGGCTCCTCGAAAGTCGGCTAGGGGTCGATCCGTGTTCAGCGGGCCATCTTCTTGGCTTGTTCTTCGGCCTGCTCAATGGCACCGACGTAGCGGAAGGCGCTGACCGGCAGGTGGTCCCACTTGCCGTCGCAGAGTTCTTTGAAGCTTCGGATCGTGTCGGCCAACGGGGTGTACTGTCCTTCCTTGCCGGTGAAGACCTCGGCGACGAAGAACGGCTGCGAGAGGAAGACCTCGATGCGGCGTGCCCGTTCGACGACGATCTTGTCTTCTTCCGACAATTCGTCGATGCCGAGAATCGCGATGATGTCGCGAAGCTCACGGTAGCGCTGAAGGATCGACTGAACGCGGCGGGCGACTTCGTAGTGCTCTTCACCGACGTATTGCGGGTCGAGAATACGGGACGACGAACCGAGCGGGTCGACGGCCGGGTAAATCCCCTTTTCGGAGATCGACCGAGAGAGCACGATGAACGCGTCGAGGAAGCCGAAGGTGGTGGCGGGGGCCGGGTCGGTGAGGTCGTCGGCGGGGACGTAGACGGCCTGCACCGAGGTGATGGCGCCGTTGTTGGTCGAGGTGATCCGCTCCTGGAGCGCACCCATCTCGGTGGCCAGGGTCGGCTGATAGCCCACGTTCGAGGGCATACGACCGAGGAGGGCGGACACTTCCGAACCGGCCTGGCTGAACCGGAAGATGTTGTCGATGAAGAGCAGGGTGTCGGCACCGGTCGAGTCGCGGAACCACTCGGCGTTGGTCAGGGCCGAGAGGGCCACGCGAAGACGAGCGCCGGGGGGCTCGTTCATCTGGCCGAAGAACATGACGGTGCTGTCGATGACCGACTTACCGCTGGCCCCGACCTTCGTTTCCTGCATTTCGAGCCAGAGGTCATTCCCTTCACGGGTCCGCTCGCCGACGCCGGCGAACACGGCGTAGCCGCTATGGACCTTGGCGATACGAGCGATCAGCTCCTGGAGAATGACGGTCTTGCCCAAGCCGGCACCGCCGAAGAGGCCGATCTTACCGCCTCGGACGAACGGGGTGAGCAGGTCGACGACCTTGATGCCGGTCTCGAACACCTCGGTCTTGGGGGAGAGGTTCTCGAACGCCGGCGGATCGCAGTGGATCGGACGGTGCTCTTGAGCGGGGACGTTACCTCGACCGTCGATCGGCTGGCCGAGCAGGTTGAAGACGCGTCCCAGGGTTTCCTTGCCGACCGGGATGCTCACCGGTGCGCCGGTGTCGACCACAGGCATGCCGCGGACGAGGCCGTCGGTCGATCCCAGGGCCACGCAACGCACGCGGTTTCCGCCAAGCTGCTGCTGGACCTCGCCCGTCAGGTTGATCGCAACCCCCTTCTCATGGGCGTTGATCTTGAGGGCGTTGTAGATGTTGGGGAGGTGACCTTCGTCGAACTCAACGTCGAAGGTCGAGCCGATCACCTGAGCAATTCGTCCGGTCGCGGTGGCCATGGGAAAAACCTTGTTGGGAGGAATAGATGCGGGATTGACCACAACGTCATCATGTCACGAGGATCGGCCGAGCGTCTTCCGCGTCTAATGCGTCTTCGTGCCGACGTCGTGGAAATCTCATTCCAAAGCCGCGGCGCCGCCGATGATCTCGGCCAGCTCGCGGGTAATCTGCGCCTGGCGGGCGCGGTTGTAGAGCCGGGTCAGGTTCTTGACCATCTCGTCGGCGTTTTCCGTCGCGCCTCGCATCGCGACCATCCGCGCGATCTGCTCGCTGACCGCCGCATCAAGAAAACATTTGAAGAGGCGTACTTTGAACGAAACCGGGACGATCTCTTCGAGGATGCTCTTGGGATCCGGGAGGAACTCGTAAGGAACGCGCTCTCCCTTGACCGGATTGGCGACTTCGTCCGTCCCCTTGGGCTTGTCGCGTCGGACCGAGGAAGCCGATTCACCGACCTGTGCGGTGGTCATCGGCAGCAAGGTCTGGACGACGGCCTCTTGCCTGGCCGCGTTGATGAACCGGGTGTACGCCACGTCGAGTCGGTCGATTTCGCCCTTGACGAACATGCTGATGTACTTGTTCGCCAGGACTTCGACTTCGTCGAATTGGGGCCGGTCCTCGAACTGGGTGTAGGTGGTGGCGGCGGCGATGCCGCGGAACTTCATGTAGTTGATGCCGCGCTTGCCCGCGACTTCGAGGATCGGTTGGATCCGATCGAGCTCGTAGTCCTGGTAGGTGCGGGTCGCCAAGCGGACGACGTTGCCGTTGTAACCACCGGCCAAGCCACGATTGCTGGTGAGCACGAGCAGGAGCGAGCGCTTGGCGGGGTCGCGGACTTCCAGGAGCGGGTGCGAAACCTCAAGCGCCGTCGACCCCAGGTCGGCGACCAGCTCGGCGATCTTGCGGGTGTACGCTTCCGCCTCGGTGGCGCGGTCGAGCGCCTTCTTGAACCGGGCGGTGGCGATCAACTCCATCGTCCGGGTGATCTTCCGGATATTTTGCACCGACTTGCGGCGCTTGACGATCGCACGAGCCTTGGCCATCGCTGTGTCTCGCGAACGCGGGGGATGATCCGCGAAAGGTTCGAGTTGCCGATCAGCAGGTTTCGACGATCAAGACAGACACGCTCTGTCTTTCGAGGAAGGTATCTGCGTTGCCTTACGAAACCCGCTGATCGTTCTTCTATTCTATCATTTAACGACTTACCGCTGGATCAGACCGATGCGGCCGCCGCGGCGGGGGTAGCCTGAGGCGTTTGAGAACGATAGCGCGCCTTGAACTCGTTCAGGGCCGCCTTGAGGTCGTTCACGATCGGGTCGGTCAGTTTCTTCTCGGCCAGGAGGCGCTCGCGAACGCCCGACTTGTGGTCGCGGACGAACTCGAGGAACTGCTTCTCCCAGCGCGAGACTTCCTTGACCGGCACGTCGTCGAGGTAGCCTTCCGAGCCGGCGTAGATGCTCATGACCTGGTCGGCGAAGACCATCGGCTGGTACTGAGGCTGCTTGAGCAGTTCGACCATGCGGTAGCCGCGATCGAGCTGAAGCTGGGTTGCCTTGTCGAGTTCGGTACCGAGCTGAGCGAACGCCTCGAGTTCACGGAAGGCCGCGAGGTCGAGCCGAAGGCCGCCGGCCACCTTCTTCATCGCCGCCGTCTGGGCCTTGCCACCCACGCGAGAGACGCTGATGCCGACGTCGACCGCGGGGCGGACCCCCGCGAAGAAGAGGTCGGGCTGAAGGTAAATCTGACCGTCGGTGATCGAGATCACGTTCGTCGGAATGTAGGCCGAGACCTCTCCTTCGAGCGTTTCGATCAAGGGAAGGGCCGTGAGCGAACCGCCCGAGGTGGTCGTCTTGGCGATCTTGTGCCCTTGGGGGTAGTGTTCCTTGAGCTCGTGGTTGGCTTCCTCGAGTCCGGGCACCCCGAGATAGACTTTCTTGTTCACACCCCATTCCTCGGTCACCGTTTCGGTGTCGGTGGGGGCATGGTCGGGGACGATGACGTACTTGTTCGCCAGCTTCGCCGATCGCTCGAGGAGTCGGGAGTGGGCGTAGAAGATGTCACCGGGATAGGCTTCGCGTCCCGGGGGACGGCGGAGCAGGAGGGAGAGTTCGCGATAGGAGACGGCCTGCTTCGACAGGTCGTCGTAGATCACGAGGGTTGCGCCTCCCTTTTCGTACATGAAGTACTCGGCCATCGTGCAGCCGGCGTACGGTGCGATGTACTGGAGCGGCGCCGGGTCGCTGGCACCGGCCGCGACGACGATCGTGTAGTCGAGGGCTCCGTGTTTGCGGAGGACTTCGACGATGGCGGCCGTGGTCGACTCCTTCTGCGCGACGGCCACGTACACGCAGATGACCCCGGTCCCTTTTTGGTTGAGGATCGCGTCGATGGCGATGGCCGTCTTACCGGTTTTGCGGTCACCGATGATCAGCTCGCGCTGACCTCGGCCGATCGGGATCATGGCGTCGATGGCCTTGATACCGGTCTGGAGCGGCTCGTCGACCGGCTGCCGTTCGGCGATGCCGGGGGCAGGGGACTCGACCAGGCGGGTCTGCTGGGTGTGGATCGGGCCTTTGTTGTCAATCGGCTGACCGAGCGGGTTCACGACGCGACCGACAAGGGCTTCGCCCACCGGGACGCGGAGGAGCTGGCCGGTGGCGGTGACCGTCTCTCCTTCGTGGATCTCCGTGAAGTCGCCGAGGATGATGACGCCGACCGACGACTCTTCGAGGTTGAAGGCGAGGCCGGTCACGCCGTTCTGGAACGCGACCATTTCGCCGGTCATCACGCCCGAGAGGCCGTGGACTCGAGCAATGCCGTCGCCCACTTCGAGCACTCGCCCGACTTCGGTCCGGGTGACCTCGGCCTGGAACTGCGCGATCTCATCCGTGATGACTGAAACGATCTCGTCGGCTTTGAATTTCATGGGTCTTCCCTTCGATCAGTCGTTGGCGAAGCTGTTCGAGTCGGTTGCGGGCCGAGGCGTCGTAGACGTCGTCGCCGACCTGGACGACCAGGCCCGCGATCAGCGAGGGGTCGACCTCGAGTTGGAGGATCGGAGTCGCGTCGAGCATGTTCGTGAGGCGGTCGCGAAGGTGGCCCACCTGATTCTCGTCCAGAGCGACGGCCGAGCGAACGAGGACCGGCCGTCGATTCTGACGAAGATCCCAAATGGCCCGGGCGGTACGCGCGATCGGACCGAATGTCCCCAGGCGACCACGGCGGTTCAGGACGCGGAGGAATCGGACGACCGTCGGCAGCGCCCTCCCCTCGAAGGTTCGCGTGAGGATTTCGTCCTTCTCGCGAGCCGGGATCAAGGGGGAGGTCAAGAGTTCGGCGAACTTGGGGTGCGCCTGAAGGACGTCGGTTCCGATCGCATCGAGTTCGTCGAGGACGGCGTCGACTTCATTGTCGCGCCCCGCGACGTTCAGGAGGGCCTCGGCGTACGAGCGAGCGACTTCAGGGGCCTCCCCCGCTTGCTCGGCGACGGCCGTGGCGGCGTCGGCGCTCATAACGTGTGCCCTCCCTGGCCGTTGACCGAGGCCGGAGAGTTGGGTAGGGCATTGATCGCCGCCTCAACGAAATGCTGGTGGTCAGCCTCGGTAAGGTTCTTGGACAGAACCTTGCCGGCCACCGAGACGGCGAGATCCGCGGTCTTGGACCAGATCTCGGCGAGCGCGCTGTCGCGGGCCGATTCGATGTCGCGACGGGCGCGGAGATGTTCGGCTTCGGCCTCCGCTCGCGCCTTGTTCACGATCTCTTCGGCGCTGGCGCGGGCTTGATTGCGGGCCTCGTCCAGCAAGGCTCGCGCTCGTTCTTCGGCTTCGGCCATCTGTCGGCGATGCTCGGCGAGGAGCTGTTCGCTTTCGTTACGGGCCTTTTCGGTATCGAGCAGCACGTGCTCGAGATGCTCTTCACGTTTGTGCAGCGCGTCGATCAACGGCTTCCAGGCGTATTTGCCCAGGACGAAGAGTAAGCCGAGAAAGACGACCACCGTCCAAATCGCCAGGGAAGGCTGGCGTTCGAGGATGTCGGGCTTGGCCTCGGCGCCATGAGCGGCGCCAGCATGACTGGCACCCTTCTCGGTGGCGGCGGCCACTTGATGGCTTTTTTCTTCCGCCTCACCCTTGGCAGGGGGAGCCGCGGCGAAGGCCGACCGGGCCGGTGCTCCCAGAGCCAATACCAGGGCGAGGAGTCCGAATGCCGGGATCAATTGCCGGGGCATGGGATGAGGACCTCGTCTTAAGATGAAGACAATCCACGAGGCGAAACGACCAAACGACCCACGGTCCGGCGGCCCCACACGGGGTAAGGCCGCCGACCGCTCAGCACTCGTTTCCGGCGCTCCGCAAATCGCGCACGCTTAGCCTTGAAGCATGATGATGATGAGCGCGAAGAACGTCACACCTTCGATCAGCGCGGCCGCGATGATCATGGCCGTCTGAATGTTCGCCGAGATTTCGGGCTGGCGGGCCATGCTCTCGACCGCGGAACGGGTCAGACCGCCGATGCCCAACGCGGCTCCTAGAATCACGATACCCGCACCGATGGCGCGAAGGTCGAAGAGCGTGGCGCTCGGTGCCGGGGCCGTCGTCTGGGCCGAGGCCGATCCATGGGCCAACAACATCAGACCGAAGGCAAGGACGGCGGACTTGACGAGTTTCATCGGACCATTGTCTCCTAGGAGTGGGCCTTACGAGGGGGGAAATCTGCGGGACATTGACGATGGCCCGCCGCATTGAGAACGAGGACCCCCGGCCTCGCCCTGGGTGAAACAACCACCCGAAACACCATTCCAGCGCAGGATCAGTGCGGATGGACCGCCGACCCGATGAAGAGCGCGGACAAGAAGGTGAAAATGTAAGCTTGCAGGAACGCCACCAACAGTTCCAGGAGGCTCAAGAGGACCAGTCCGACGACGCTCGCCCCCATCACGGGATAGAAGAGCGACCCCTTGGCCATCACGATGAAACCGAGGATCACCGCCAGGACGACGTGCCCGGCGAACATGTTGGCGAAAAGACGAACGGCGAGTACGATGTGGCGGATGAAGAGCCCCAGCACCTCGATGATAAACATCAGGCCCCAGAGCGGCGGCTTGAGCCAAACGGGAACGTCGAGATGGGGCACGATCCCCACCCAGAAGCCTGTGGCCCCCATCTCTTGCATACCGGCCCGGATGACCGTCACCAGCGTCATGATGGCCAGCACCGCCGTCACATTAACATTGCCTGTGGCCGACGCCATCCCCGGAACGAGACCCAAGAGGTTGTTGAACAGAATGAAGAAAAAGAGTGTCCAAAGATAAGGCAGGAAACGATCCGCACCATGGCCGCCGATGGCAGGACGAGCCACTTGATCACGAATGAATAGGAGCAAGGCTTCGAACATGTTCATGAACCAGCCACGCGTCACGTGGTGCTTCCGCACGTGTGCGGCCAGGAGCGGAAGGATCATCAGCATGAGCGCGGCCACGACGAGCTCAGTCACCATGAACCGGGTGAGCTGAAAAACACCAAGATGAGGCAGGTGGATTTCCACGCCGTAGGGATACTGCCAAAATGGCAGCTCGAGCGTGGGGTGATCCACGACGTGGCTGAGGGGGCTGTGGCCGTGCTCCGGCATGATGACTAAAGTCCTCGTTGACTCGGCGGTCGCGACCTAATCTGGCCGACGACTGGGGGGGACGAAGGGGAGATACCGGACCCTTTCCGACGACGAACGGGACCCGGACCATCGACCCGATAACTTACTTTGGCTTAGTTTCGTCGCGAGCGATTCGGAAAATATGCATCATGCCCACGGCGAACCCGAGCAGGGCACCCACGATGGTCGCCAAGGGACGCAGAGACCACCAGCGATCCAAGTAGACACCCGCCAACGCCGGGAGCGCGAACTCCAGACCGATCGTCGAGACCCGGGAGGCCCATTCCATACCGACTGAGAGCGTCGAGCGCGGCTCAGGCCGGTTCATACATGCCTCCGTCGCTCCTTCATTAACTCACTGAAGGGGCGGCTCAGGGGACCTCGATCGGACGGGGAGCCTCGCGGTAGGGCGAACCACTCGCGATCCATTTATACCTTCCCAAAACTCGCTGTCAACTACCCCGAACCCTGTTCGAGAAATTTTTCACAAAGTCGCGCGGCCACCACGTCGGGTTTAACTTTAGGTCGGATTGGAGGGGTCTGCGCTTTGTCGTTGCGCATACGGTGGTATTGAAAAAGTTGATATATAATCACAACCAAGAAAAAGGAGATGAAATCTTGCTGTCGGGATCGGAGTGAGCGGCCTGTTATGGCGGGAAAATGAGGAATTTTCCGCGCGTTACAAAATGGCAAAGTTGTCCGTTGGCGGACACTTACTGCGGATTTTTCGTTGACAGCCGCGGAAGGATTTGTTATGACCTAAGAAGCGACCTGTTATGCAACATGAAGACCGGCATGAGCCAAAATGGGGTCAGACTATGCCGTCTCCCATCCGCTCCCAGTCCGTAAATAACGTGTAGGGCGGCCCTTCCCGCGACTTCGCGGGATGATCGGCCGCCCTTGTTATTTTAAGGATCGGGCGGGGGTAACGGGAAAGGGGATTGTCGACCACATTCCTGCCTTGGCTCAATTCTGCAGTCCGGGAGGCATGGAGTTTTCCGGATCGGCCTACCCAAGGATGATCTCTCGCGTTCCTTGTCCGAGTCCGCAATCGGCGAATGCGCCGCGGATGGAGAGACGGAGTGGCCCCGCATGACCGTCGAAACGCTCAAGGACTGCAACAAAAAGTATCTGGCGCAATTGGCCAAAGATCAAGGGATTGTCGGGTGGCATGCGATGCGCAAAGATCAACTGATCCGCGCTTTGTCCGTTCCCTCGGCGGCCCCCAAGAAACCCGCCAGAAAAACTTCGAGTTCCGCCAAGCCCGTTGAGAAGGCGGAATCCGTGACGGCGGCGTCACGCAAGGCCGTGGCGCCTGCGGCGGCCTCTCGGCCGTTGACGGTAGTCCCCCCCCGTCCCCTCGACCATGGCTGTGTTAAGGATCGCATTATCGCAATGGTACGTGATCCTTATTGGCTGCATGCCTATTGGGAGCTGAGTCGCTCGACCCTGGCTCGGGCCCAGGCGGCACTCGGGCAAGACTGGCATACCGCCCGTCCGATCCTTCGGGTCGTGGACGTCACCAGCGAAGACACGACTTCGGCGTCGGAACGGCACGTCCGTGATATCGAGATCCATGGTGGTGTCAATAATTGGTATATTGATGTAGCCACCCCTCCTCGCTCGTTCCGGATCGATGTGGGCTATCTCGCTCGTCGCGGTAAGTTCTTCGTGTTGGCCCGTTCCAATGTCGTTAGCACCCCCAAGGCGGGTTCCTCCGACGTACTCGACGAAAACTGGGTCAGCGTTCAAGAACAGTTTCAAAAGATTTACAGTCAGTCGGGTGGGGGCAGCAACGGTAACCCGGGCTCGAACGATCTTCGCGACCTGTTCGAGGAACGTCTCCGTCGTCCCATGCAAAGCCTCTCCCTTCAGAGCCTAGGGACCGGTGCCCTGGCGGCTTTGGGGCGAGAGTTCCACTTCGAGATCGACGCCGAACTCATCGTCTATGGAACCACCGAGCCCAACGCTCGGGTCACCCTCCAGGGCGAACCCGTGCAACTCCGGCCCGATGGCACCTTCACGGTTCGGTTCAGTCTGCCCGACTCACGCCAGATCATCCCGGCCGTCGCTGCCAGCCCTGACGGGGTTGAAGAGCGGACCATCGTTCTGGCCGTCGAGCGCAATACCAAGGAGCTCGAACCGATGATTCATGACGGTAACGAACTCTAAGCCGTTGCGCATGCCCTCCGCCTTGCCTCCGGACTCTCACTTCACCGACACCGCCGCTCCTCCCCTCGACTCCAACACCATCGGGGAGTGGAGCGGCGTTGTATTTTCTGGTATCCCTGACGGGGCTCAGGATGCCAGGGCGGATTGTCCTGAGTGACATTCGACCATGAATTCGGAAGTCTCAAGCTCTCTGGAGCGATAGACCCGCTCTCGAGTTGCGCCGATAGATCCAAGAGTCTTCCTGTCCCGATTCATGGGCCTACTGCGACCGAGACGAACTGGGGCTACCCCTGGTCCGTAAAATTCTTGGATGCTGATAAAGCCGACAATTGACCCTGGGAAACAGCGAGGTCTGTCCCTTGAGCAAGGATATTACACCGATTTTAGAAGGCTGGGATTATGACCCGGACGATATTCAAGTTCGGATCATCACGGGCGACGATGGCCAGGACAAGATCCAGATGCGGAGTGACCTGGGCCTGATTCAGTTGGAGACCAGCGGCCGTCCCGACGGACAAAGACCCGCTGGCTTCGAGTCGCTGCTGGATGCCTACGAATCTCGTGCCCAGGCGGGCGACGAGTTCGCTCTCGACTCGTCGGCCTGTGCCGGATTGATGCGCGAGGGACTCCAGTACTACCATCGCTACCTCGCTGCGTTCCACCTTCAAAAGTATGATTGGGTCGTGCGTGACACGGCGCGTAATTTGCGACTGTTCGCATTTGTCGTGAAACATGCGACGCGGCAACGCGACAAGCTCCAGTTCGACCAGTATCGACCCTATGTCACGATGATGAACACCCGGGCGGCGGCGGCCCAACTGCTGGCCCGCCACGACCACGACGGAGCCCTTGCGGAAGTCGATCGTGGCGTGGAGGGGATTCGGCGTTTCCTCGAGGAGTACGAGCGTTCCGACCAAGAGGCCGAATGCATGGAGCTCGGCTTTCTACTCCGCTGGCGGCGCGAGATCGATAGCGAGCGCCCACGCGGTCCGGCCGAGCGGCTCGAGCACCAACTGCAACTGGCCATCGCGCTCGAGGACTACGAGGAGGCCGCCCGGGTCCGCGATCAACTCCAGCGCTTGCGAGGCAGTGAGGTCGCCGCCGATCCGCACTCGTCCTGACACGACTTCGTTACGACACCGAGTTGAATCAAGCGACTGCATCCCGGGTGAGCGCGGTTGCAAGCAACCGCGGCTACCCATAAATCCACCACTGATACCAGTCGGAGCTGTAACGGAGTCGTACTAAAGGGTCCGAGCCATACCGAATGCAAAGATCAACCCGTTTGGGGTATCACGTCATCCCGATCTGGATCGCGAGCCACAGGCGGAATGACCATCGTCTGACGCGAACCTGTGACGATGCGGTGACAGGGCCTCAAGGCCACCGACGCATGCTCTACAAAGGGCACCCTGTAATGAGTCGGCCTTGAAGCCGAGGGCTTGCCCGGTTAGATTACTACGTGTTCGGTTTCGGCTGGACACACCTCTGCCATGTTCGAGATGGGGTGTACTTTTGGCGAACCAATGAAAACCCGTTGGGAGCCGATTCACGACCTCTGGGCATGACCCTGAAGGTCTAAGGCACCCACTTGAACAGCGGGTTCTCAAAAGCGCTCTGAACGGCATTGCGGTGGAGGTGATTTGATCGTGCCCGTCATCCTCCTTGGGAAACCAAGAGGGTACGGGCCGATTTCTTTTGATGTCTAGATGATTGCGACCATGAATCCGAATCCCCAGGCGGAAAAGCGACGACTGCGGCGCACCTTGGTGGAGCAAATCGGCTACCTGCCTCTCGAGCAGCGTTCGGCCCAGGAGCGCACGCTGATCGAGTCTGTTCCGCGCCTTCCGGGATACCACCAGGCGAAGACGGTCTTGCTGTACGTCTCGGCCTTCCCGGAAGAGATCCAAACGAGAATCCTCCTCGAGGAGGCCCTGGCGAACGGCAAGCGTCTCGTTTGTCCTCGGGTCGATCGTGCGGCCGGCATGCTTCGGCTCTTTCTCGTCGAGGATCTGAACGCCGACCTTCAGCCGGGGACCTTGCGGATTCCCGAACCAGCGGGTCATTGCCTCGAGATCGAACCGGCGGCGGTCGACTGGGTCCTGGTTCCGGGGATCGGCTTTGATTCGCGGGGGTTTCGCCTGGGGCGCGGGGCGGGGCACTATGATCGGCTTCTGCCCAGGCTGAGGCCGACTGTCCCGCGCTGGGCTCTGGCGTTCGAATGCCAGTGGATGGAGGCACTTCCGGTCGAATCCCACGACGTGCCCCTGGATGGGGTCGTGTTTCCACACCGTCGGGTGGTCCGAAACGAGGTGGATTCCGGACCTCCACCCGTGTGACGGACCCAAGTGCGTGAGCCGTCTTTGACTTGAGTTGCGCACCCAAAAGGGGAAGTTGCCTTTTGGATTGATCAACCGACGATGGATGGCGCAGACAAGCGTACTCGCTTCCCCGCGCCACTCTGATCTAGCTTCTTGCTAGTGTCAGCTGTGTTCATGTCCCGGCGCGCTCGATCGTCGCGAGGCGACGATGGTTGCGGCAAGCAAGGCTGCGCCGAGGGCGTGAAGTGCGATTCCGAGGGGAAGGCCTTTCGGTTTGATGGCGAGTACGAGGTGACCTTGCGCATCGGCTCGAACCACAAAAGGTTTCTGCCACTCGGCGCAACGCCAGCGAGCGAAGGGTTCTTGGCCGTTGACCGTCCACCAGGAGCCGGGGTTGAGATTCAGATGGACTTCTCCTCGAGGCTCAGTCTGGAAGACGATCCGATTGGGACTCCAGGATTTGGGGAGGAGAGGGCGGTCATTGGTCCAGGCTTCGCCGCGATATTGAGGATGTCCTCGCCAGAGCCGTGCGGTGGGTAGGTTGCGATCATAGCCGAGCAGGGCTTCATGGGCCCGGATGACCCCATAACCGCGGAGTACGGCGGGGTAGCCCAGGTTGTCTTGGACATTGACCAAACTGGCCGTCCTGGGGCCGGGGAATAGGTCTTCGCTGGGCCGGATACGACCGGCCACCGGCAGGATCTGGTGGCCGTAAAGAAGGAAGTCGGCGGCGATGATCAGCACGGCCCCGATTGCGGCCCGCTGCCGGAAACGGTTCCCTTCGCGTCGCCAATGCGCCAGGAGTCCGGCGACGGAAAGGCCGACCCCGAGCATCTCCACGATCCGCCATCGCGTCACGGCGTGCATTGTGCTGAAGACGGGCGCCTGTGACAGCCAATAGCTCGCATGGTAGATTTGCGCCTGGCCGAGGCTAAGCCAAAAGCAGATCAGCGTGAGCGTATGCCACCAGCGCCAGCCTTGGATCATGCTCGCGAAGGTGATGGCGATCACGAACGGGCCAATGTAGCAGGTCGACTCCCAGAAGTGAGGGCTGCTGATTGTCCCCACGACTGTCGCGTCGGGTCGCAAGTAGAGCCAGCGCAGGGCGTCGAAGGGGGGCAGTTCGAGGGTCGACGCCCAGACGCGCGGATAGTCCAGCATCACCAATCCGGTGGTGACGATCCGCCAACCGGCCAATGTGAAGATCACCCCGAGTGCGGCGAGGGTGTTGACGGCGAAGGGCCGGAGACGATCCCTAGGTTGGACCCGCAGGGCTCGGAGCCAAACGAGCGAAGTGACCACCAAGCCATAAATACTGGGATATTGGATGCCACTCAGCAGGTCGAAGGCGATCCAGAGACCGAGAGCCAAGCCGTCGAGGAATCGGCCCCCCACTCGGAAGGCATAGTAAATCATCCAGGGCGTGGCGCAGTAGCTCATCGGGATGAAGTAGCCGGCCACCGTGTAGACCAGGATACCGCCATTGATGCCATAGATCAGGCCCGCCGCTGCAGCCGCCCAGGGCTCACGGAGCCAGTGCCAAGCCAGCCGCCGCGCCCCTTCGACGGCGATCATCAGACTTAGCACGGCTGTCAGGCGCAGTCCCACCCCTGTCCCGAAGAGGAGGACCAACGGCGTGGCGAGCGAGACGGCTCCGCACTCAGGCTCGGCCGCCAAAGGAAATCCACCACGGACCCAGGGGTTCCACCAGGGGAACTGGTGCCAGTTGGCGATGATCTGTCGCACGGCCTCGAACATCTTGAGGTGGTGATCCCAATCGCCGAACCCGAGAGCATCCGGATGCCGCAAGAGCGGATAGGCGAAGGAGACCGTCGCGAGCTGCAACGCCCAGGGGAGCCACCACGCGTTGCGGAACCGCCCACCCCCGGACGTTTCCGTCCCTTCTTCCGAAGGCCAACGATCGCTGAGGCGGACTGTCCAAAGACGCGCCAGGCCGATTCCCAGGATCCCCAAGAAAATGGCCTGCCCCATCCGTTTCCGATACCACCAAGGGATGGCCATGAAGAGGTCGAGAGCCAGCGGCAGCAGGACCACGCCCAACGACCCCATCCCCAGGATGAGGAACAGCCAGCGCGTTCGGAGAAGAAATCGCAAGTCGCTCGCCGTGGGCATTGTCATCGAATCTCTAATCGTGAAATCATTGGTGTCGTCCCCGACTCATTGTCACGAGCTCCGGCACGTCTTACCAGAGTGAGGCAGCAATCAACGTACCTGCTCAATCATGATTCCGCCTGTCTCTTGCGGATGATCGCCCGCGGGTTATCGTGGAGTCCGGGACAGCCCCGGAGGCGTCACCTGCGTTTCGGGGTTTCTGGGTTGAGAGTTTGAGAGATCATGAAATTTTATGAAACTGAAAATGAAAATGCCGTTGATGCTGGGCTTGATCTTCGCGCTCGCAGCGACAAAAATGGTTTTTTATTTCATATATGCAGGCTATGACCTGGGAATGCCCTACGAGGCGTTTCACCTCGAGTCGAAGATGGTCTTGCTTGCCTATCGGGTTCAGGTGGGCGCCCTTCTCTATCCGGATTGGCATGATTATCCCCACGTCGCGAACTTTTTCGGTCCCGTCTACTTTGTCATCGTGGGACTTTTAGGGCGTTTGGCCAAGGCCGACATCCCCAGCCTCTTCACGATCGGCCGGGGTGTTACCTTCACCGCAATGCTTGCGACAACGGGATTCATCGCCCTTTATTTGAAACGCACGTGTGGTTGGTGGGCGGCCATCGTCGGTGCAATGATCAGTCTCGGTGGCAACCCGATGTTTGGTTTCTCGGTGATGGTCCGTGCCGATCTTCTGGCCGAGGCGTTCGGGACTGCCGGCTTCTTGTTATCCATTCAACAAGCCAGGTCGAGACGCCTCCTGGGCTGTGTCTTGCTGGCCACCGCCGTGCTGACGAAGCAGACCACGGCCGTCTTTCTGGTTGCGGGTGCCTTGGCGCTTTTTCTTGAGGGCGCCAGACGCGAGGCGCTCGTTGTCTTCGTGACGAGTACGGTGCTGGTCGCGCTCGCCATTGCGATTCTCACGATCGTCCGGGAGCCTCGATTCGCGACCGACTTCCTCGGTGAAGGGAAGACCCCCTGGCTGTTCGAGCCTTGGTACGTGGCCTTGAAGCGCATGACTGTTTCAGCCCCCGACTATCTTTTGGTGCCGATCCTGACGCTTCTGCTCGTGAAGTCTCGTGGGGGCCGGGAATCTGCTTTGTTGGCGCTGACGGTTGTTCTCATGGCGGCCAGCCTGATTACGTCGGCCAAGCGAGGAGCCGATCTCAACTACTACCTCAACTTGCGCGTCTGCGAAGGGCTGGCGGCCGGGATCCTCTGGAAAAAATTCGTGACGGCAGAGACGTTCAAGCAGCGCGTCGGAGCGCGGTTCATCGGGGTTCTGGTGGTTCTCGCACTGATGCAAAGCACGATTTTCTCGATGGTCCCCGCCGAGACGGCGTTGAGGAAGTACGAATTTAGGAACAGCCGGGTCTGGCCTTCCGTGGCGAGAACGCATGCACAATTGATTCAGATTGCGGAGAATCCGGATCGGCGCTTGCTCACCGATTCGGGGTTGCTCGATCTCTATCAGGGAGAGCGTGCGGCCTTCGGTGACCCTTGGCTTTTCCGGATGATGGTGGAGACCGGCCGGATCAATCCGACCAAAATGAAGCGCTGGATTGAAGCGGAAGAGTACGACATGGTCGTGACGACCCACGACCTCACACAACCGAGCTACGTGACTTACGAATTTGGTCTTCCGATGCTTTTGGTGGAGAGTATCAACGCCCACTATGTACCGGCCGGTACTCTCAACAACTTCTTCATCTATACGAAACGAGGGGCGAAGGCGACCCCTCTGAGCAGTGTCCTGAACTCCTCGGATCGGAGATGAGCAGGAAGAGGAGATCCCGCTTCCTGCTCGGAAACCGTTCTCAACGGCTAGCGTCGCGCTCGACCGAGATTTTGGGAGGGTTGGCGTAGGCTTGGAAGGCCGTCGTCAGTTGGGCCGAGGCTGTGTCGCCGGTGTGGAAGATGATTCGGTAGCGGAAGTTGACCGACTGACCGCTCGGCAACACATATTCACCGCTCGTTCCTCGGCCGAAGTCATGCCACCCGAAAGGATTGGCGGCGAAGAGGCCGTAGGTCCGCACATGCCAGGTCGTGGGGTATCGGAAGCTGGAGGGGTGGTTCAAAACGGCGATCCCCACCGTCTGTCCTTCGACGGGGCCGGTGTAGTCGACCCAAGGGGAAGGCTTGCCCCAGGCCTTATCATCGGTCAGCCCTTCGGCGTTGGTGATCTTGCCCCCTTTCTTCCGCGTCACGTCCATGCTCGAAGCGACGCGGAGTCCGAACATCCCCTCCTTGGTATCGCCGAAGGTCAAGTCTCCGTGAGAGGCGTGAAGGGTGATGTCGAAATCGATGATCCGGGTCGTCCCTGTGTTGAAGAAGCGAACCACGCGCTCGTCGTCGCAGACCTTCTTCCCTTCGGCGGTGAGCCAATCATCGGTCGTCCGGATCAGGCCGATTGCGGAACCTCCGACCTCGGTCTTGCGTGTCGTTTCTTGAATCGACCCATGCCCTTTTCCCTCGGACCAAAAGTCGACGCCGTTGACCTTGCCGTGGGTGAACCACAGCGAGCGCTGATGAGGATGGTCTTTGTCTTCGCCCTCGACGTTTTGCATGGGATACGAGCGGGTATAAGCTGTGCCGGTCGGCCCGAGGATGGGGTAATAGAAGGGTTTGGGGCCGGCATCGGTCCGGTAGACGGTGAAGGGTTTACCCCCGGTGGAGACAAGTACGTTGTTCCCTTCACGACGAAGCGCAATCCCTGTCGTGTCAGTGACGTCCTGGGATGCCGGCTCGAGCGTATAGGCGTCATTTGCATGCGCGGCGATATGGTCAAGAACCGTCGCAAGATAAGTGTGTCCGTTATCGACGAAGACCTGCGCGAGCGCGGCTTTGTCTCCCGAGGTGGGTTGAAGGCGATAGTTCCCGGCGGGGACCGACGCGTCCAGCTCGGCGACGACCGGGGCGGCGTGAAGGTCGACGTCCTGGCCTTCGATCTTGAGGCGCCACGACTCTGCGGAGACTGTGCCCGGCAGCAGAACGAGCAACGCCCAACCGAGGATGCGAGTCCTTCGAAGCGACGACGAGGCGGTCATGACGGACTCCACGGGGGACAAGGAGCGGAAGAGGAGTTTCTTTCGTTGTTTCATGGCTCATCCGCCAGGTGGCTTTCCCGTACGGTGGGCACTGCCCACCAATCTCGTGGCTTCGACCAGGGTTTAATCCCTGGTGGGCAATGCCCACCCTACAAGAAGGAAACTTGCCGGATGATCCATTCAGGTAACGTCGTAATTGTTTCTCTCAGGGGATTCAAGGGTGCAGCCGGCAGGCATTCTTGAGGCGTCGGGGCGGAATTGTTTTGCGTTGAAGCCGCAAATCATCGTGTTTATACTGCCGAGTGACAGCGATCTGAAAGCGCGATGGTCGAGAATCGACCTTGAGGTTCTGTCGCCCCTGCAATCTTCGGGGCGGAGATCTTGGCTTGGTCGTTGCCCTCGCGGTCGGCTCGATGTTCGAGGTCAGCCCCATCTCGTTGGGTCTGTCAGTTCGCGGTTGATTTGGGGGGAGCCTGTTCCAGGCGATTGCGATGGCGAAACGGCTATATGTGGGGAATCTGAGCTATTCGGCCACCTCGGATGATCTTCAGGAGCTTTTCGAGCAATATGGCCAGGTGAGCTCGGCTCAGGTGTTAACCGATCGCGAGACGGGACGGAGCCGCGGCTTCGGCTTCGTCGAGATGGACAATGATGACGAAGCCGACGCAGCGATCCAGCAGCTTGACGGCAACGATCATCAAGGGCGTCGTCTGACGGTCAACGAGGCTCGTCCCCGAACTCCCGGTGGCGGTGGCGGTGGCGGTCCCCGTGGCGGCGGTCGAGGTTACGGTGGTGGTGGAGGCTACGGCGGTGGTTACGGTGAGGGTGGCTACTAAGCCCGCTGTTCGTAGACTCCCGGACGGCCTTACAGCAATGCTCCATGCGTGAGGCCGTCGTTTCGGTTTCCTAAATCTCGATTTCGCGGGGGAGGCTTTTTCCCCAAAACACGTTCGAGGATCACCTTTGATGAGCGACGCGAGTGCACGCCGCCAGGACCTTCGGGCCCGGGTTGAAGCGGTTCTCGAAGAGCACGTACGCCCCGGGCTTCGGGATGACGGCGGTGACGTGGAACTGCTCGGCATCGACGAAGAGAACATCGTTCAGGTCCGCTTGCTGGGGGCTTGCCAAGGATGTTCCTCCGCAGTTTACACGGTCACCATGGGGATCGAGGCGACGGTAAAGTCGCACATTCCCGAGGTCCGTTTCCTCGAGGCATTGCCGTAATCGGTCTGCTTGGGCGACACTGAGGGGATGGTGACTGTAACACCGAGCCGAGCGCGCGGATCGGCATTCGAGCGGTCCTCGGCGTTTCGACTTTCGCGAGCGAGTTTCCCCTTTTCGGGTGACCTGGCCATGTCCGAACCTTGGGTCTGGCCTCGGGCCGCCTACGTTCATATCCCGTTTTGCGCGCATAAATGCGGCTATTGCGACTTCGCTTCCTTGGCCGGAGTGGACCATCTTGCCGATCGTTATCTCGCGGCTCTCGAGCGCGAGATGGCGATGATGGGCGAGCCGGCTGAAGTGGACACGATCTTCGTCGGCGGTGGAACGCCGACGCGCCTCGAGCCTGATCAATTGCGCCAATTGATGGCCATGATCGGCCGCTGGTATCCCCTCGCCCCCGGTGGGGAATGGACTGTCGAGGCGAATCCGGGGACGCTCGATGAAGCCAAGGTGGACGTCCTCGCTTCGGGCGGCGTCAATCGAGTCAGTCTCGGAGCCCAGTCCTTCCAGCCCGATCTCTTACGCGTGCTTGAGCGGAACCATGCTCCCGATGAGGTGGCGAGGGCACTCGACTGGATTAGGCCCCGGTTCCCACGCTGGTCGTTCGACCTGATTTTCGGAGTCCCCGGCTCAACGCTCACGCAGTGGCAGGCGGACCTCGAGACCGCACTCGAGTTGGAACCGTCGCACCTTTCCTGCTATGGCCTGGTTTACGAAAAGGGCACTGCGCTCTGGAAACAGTGGAGCGCGGGCCAGGTGCGCGCCGTCGATGAAGAGAGTGAGCGCGCCATGTACGAGCACACGATCGAGCGGCTCGCACGTGAGGACCTGGCCATGTACGAGATCTCGAACTTCGCTCGCCCCGGCCATGAGTCGCGGCACAACCTGGTGTACTGGGCGAACGACGCCTACTTCGGGGTCGGGGTCGGCGCGGCGCGTTATGTCGCGGGGGTCCGTGAGGTGAATACCAGGGACCTTCCCGCCTACCTGCGTCGGATCGAGGCCGGAGAGCAGGCCACGGGGCCTTCCGAGACGCTTGATCCCGAAGCTCGCGCCCGAGAGACGGCCGTCTTGATGCTGCGCCGGACCATCACCGGGCTCGACCGGACGGACTTCCTACGCCGTACTGGTTTCGACCTCGAAAACCTTGCGGGCTCAACGGTCGCTAAATACGTCGAGCGCGGCCTCCTCGACGACGACGGCCAGCGCCTCCGCTTCACCCGCGAGGGCCTTTTCCTCGCCGATACGGTGCTCTGCGACCTGGTCTGAAAGGCTCTCCTCGGATCGTAATCCCGAAACGGAGTCGATCACACCCTGTGTTTGCGCCATATCCAGGACATGGGGCAAATTCATCCGGTGAGAGCGAATGGTACTTGGTTACCGGGACTTCGACCGCTGCCCTGTAGCATTCGACGCTCTTGATCGTGTAAAACCTCCGTCATGGATGGCACGCGGCTCACTCATGATGAACTCATCGACCTGACCCGGCGTCAGGGACACGACATCCTCGATACGCTGGGGGACTTGCTCCGCCATGGACCCGCGTTCATCCTCCCGCCTGTCAGGGACCAGCAACTTGCTACCCCTGCGTATTAACGGTCCGTTAGCTGGCCGAGCCGGCCGGGAAATCAGTCCCGACCGTGGTGTTCTTCCACGTGTCGAAGTCGTTGCGGAGGGCTTCTAGCTTTTCCCGAGCGAACTTGAGGGCGTCGTTGCCGAGGAGAAGGCGAAGCGGCGGGTTCGGAGCCTCGATGGTCCGGATGATCGCGTCGGCCGCAAGCACGGGGTCGCCCGGCTGCTTCCCGCTGTTCTCACGAAGCATACGGCGGTAGGCACCGGCGGTCTCGGCGTAGTCGGCGATTTCGACGGCGCCCTCTTTCGCCGAGCGGCCCGCCCAATCGGTGCGGAAATCGCTTGGCTCGACGAGTGTCACCTTGATGCCGAGCGGGGCGACTTCCTTCGCCAAGGATTCGGACAGCCCTTCGACGGCGAACTTGGACGCGTTGTAGTAGGCGACGCTCGGGAACGCGGTCAGGCCGCCGATTGAGGACACGTTCACGATGTGCCCGCTGCGACGCTTCCGCATGCCCGGCAGGACTTCATGGACCATCCTCGCGAGGCCGAAGAAGTTGATTTCGAACATGCGGCGGACCTCCGCCTCATCGCTCTCCTCGACCGCGGCGAAGTAGCCAATGCCGGCGTTGTTCACCAGCACATCGATCTGTCCGAAGTGCTCTTCGGCGCGGCGAACGGCCTCGGCGACCTGTGCCGGGTCGGTGACGTCGAGCTGTAGGGCCAGCGCTCGGTCCTCGTGGCCGGCGATCAGGTCCGCGACCTGCTTCGGGTCGCGTGCCGTCACCACCGCACGGTAACCGCGGACAAGAACGGCCTTCGCCAACTCGCGGCCGAAACCGGTCGAGCATCCGGTGATGAACCAAATCGGTGTATGTTGCTTAGCCATTTTCGCTCTCCTGAATTTTGAGGGGCCAAGTCTCTTGTCGGCCCCGTCTGTTGAGGGTTGCTCCGACGGATACGCTGGCATTATGTACCTGGCCAGATACCAGGACAAGGGGATGCGTCATCCTGGTATAAATCGTCCCAGGTTGGCGGAACGCCCGATATGAATTTCGGGACAAAGGGCCAATTTTGCCTTCCAGGCGAGAGCCCGAGACCGACCGGCCCTGACTCCGGTCCAGAAGCTCGAAAGTCAGTAACAGAAGAACCAGAGGTCTTTCTCGTTCGACTCGATCATCCCAAGCCATTCGACCAGCTCGTCGGCGAAGCCGTGCATGAATTCGGGGCCGCGGTGCGCGGGTTCGGCCTGGAATTCCCTCGTGGCGGCGAGCAGCTCCTGCAACTCAGGTCGAGCCAGGTAGCCGTAGAAGCTCCATTCGGTCTTGATATTCCGGGCGAAGACGCCCCGGCCTTTCGTGAAGGTCGAGAGATACTTCCTCCCCGGCTTCGGGATCTGTTCGTGATTCTGGAGGATGAAATCCCAGAACGTGGGCATCTTCCAGACGTGCGACCCAGTCTGCAGGTGCGTCTGGCCGTGCTTGGCCAGGGTGAGAGCCGCGAAGACGTGCAGCTCGTCCTCGACATCTAGATCTGCCCAGCGCGGCCGCTCGTGGACCGCCCTCCGTAGGATCGCGTGTGCCCGATCTCTCAAGGTGGGGTCCTGGAAACTCACGCTCGCATCGAATTCTTCGACGAGTTGAGATGCCAGCGCGTCATCTCCGCACCCCAATAAGGCGAACATGGTATCGAGGCTGAATCCCGATATCTCCGGCCGTAGCGACATACTCGTTTCTCTCCGAAGGGTTAGCCGGCCCAGGTGTCCCGGCGGTCCAACCTTGAGGATCGGCGCCGCATCGCTCTCCCATCGATGCGTCGCTGTCGGTTCGACACCGATCATCATCGACTCCCGGTGTGTTCTCGGATACCCTCGGGGACTGGTCGGACCCTAGGGAGCAGGGAGTGATTCGGCTTTGCGCCGTGGTCTGAAATGACTACACTCCGAAGTTGAGGCCATGGCGCCGCGCGGAGATGAGATCGTCGATCGGTCTCAAGTGTTTCTCTGGAAGCAGGTTGCGGCGAGATCTCGGAGCAGGATGCGCCGGGGTTGAAGAGATCGACTGAAGATCTCGACCGAGTGCGGTCAAGGAGCGAGGGTACCCACGATGCGACGGATCGCCGTGTTGAATCAGAAGGGAGGGGTCGGCAAGACCACCAGTACGGTCAACCTCGCCGCGGCCCTTGCGGCTGAGGGGCACAAGACCCTGGTCCTTGACCTTGACCCCCAGGCTCACGCCACGCTACATCTGGGGTTACTCCCCGGCCGCTCAGGGCCTTCGCTCTACGAGGTCTTGACCCAAAGCATGCCCTTGCAGGACGTCCGCCGCGAGGTGGCGCCCAACCTCTACATCTGCGGCAGCCATATCGATCTCGCCGGCGCCGAACTCGAGCTTATCGGCACCGTCGGCCGTGAAGTCATCCTTCGCGATCAGCTCGAAGCTGATCCTATGAAGTTTGATTATATCCTGATGGATTGTCCCCCGTCGCTATCGATTCTCACGCTCAACGCCCTTTGCGCCGCGCGTGAGGTCTTGATCCCGCTCCAGGCGCACTTCCTGGCGCTGCATGGACTCTCGAAGCTACTCGAGACGATCAATCTGGTCTCGAAACGGGTCAATCGCGACCTGAAGGTGCTCGGTGTCTTGCTCTGCCTCTACGACGCCGGCACGCGACTGGGCGGTGAGGTTATCGAGGACCTCGATCGTTTCTTCGAAGGCCGGAAATCGGGGACGATGCCGTGGTCGGATGCGCAGCTCTTCCGGACCCGGATCCGCCGCAACATCCGCCTGGCGGAGTGCCCCAGCTTCGGCCAGTCGATCTTCCAGTACGCTCCGAGCAGCCGAGGGGCCGAGGATTATGCGTCGCTGGCGGCCGAGGTTCAAGGCCGGGCGCCCTCGGCGATCTGGGATATCGTGGAGTCGAGACCTTCGGAATCCGGACGGTCAGTTGAAGAACCGAGCCCGACTCCGGTGGTACAATCCTGAATGTGACGAGAAGGTCAAAAGGGGTCGAGCACGGTTCGAGCCGGCCTTCTCTTCCGTTCGGACGTGGCATGAACGTGGGGCCGGTCCTCTCCACCGGAGAGGTGCCGACCTTGGATCGTGTTGCTGCCGACGCGATGGGTTTCGAGAGGGCGACAGGGACTGATGCGTTGGGTCGGCATCGACGAAGCGGGCTATGGGCCGAACCTGGGCCCGCTGGTCATGACGGCGGTTGTGGCCGAAGGACCCGACCATTGCGTACCTCATCTCTGGAACGACCTGGCGGCCACCGTCGCGCGCGCCGGAGGGGATGAGAAGCGGCTCTGGGTCGATGATTCCAAGGCGATCCTGAAGGCCGGTAAAGGGCGCGACCGGCTCGACGCCGCCTGCCTGGCTGCCTTGGCGGCTTCAGGAAGAGCGCTGCCGGGATCGTTTCGGGAACTGCTGCTCGCCGTCGGAGCCGGCACGTTCGCCGATGTGGAGGTCGAGCGCTGGGTCGAAGCGAGCCCGATCTGGCCGAGTTCGCAGTCGCACCTCGTAGTCGAACGTTGCGGAGCGGTCAGGTCGCTCGAGGGGGCTCCCTGGCGCGTCGTGGATGTACACACCGTGGTGGTGGGGCCGGCCCGTTTCAATTCGGGACTCGCCGATTCAGGGTCGAAAGCCAGGGTCCATTTCGCCGCCTTCGCTCGACTCCTCGCCTCTCTCTGGGCGCGGGCCGAGGATGGGGTCACGACGCAGGTGCGCTCCGATAAACACGGTGGCCGGCATTTTTATCTCGATCTGTTGATCGACCTCTTCCCGGATGCCTGGATCGACCGGGGACCGGAAGGGCCGCTGCTCAGCCAATACACGGTCAGGAGCGGAGCGCGTCGGCTCGAGTTGAGCTTGGTTCCTCGCGCCGACGCCGACGACGGTCTCGTGGCACTCGCCTCCATCGTCAGCAAGGCGATTCGCGAGTCGTGGATGGACGTCTTTAACGCTTACTGGACCACGCGAATCCCGGATCTGCGACCGACGGCGGGCTACCCGGTGGACGCGCTTCGCTTTCGGCGAGCGATCGAGCCGTCCTGCGAGGCCGAGGGGCTCGCTCCTCACCTCTGGTGGCGCTCCAAATGAACCGACCTGCGGCGGACTCGCAGTTGTCGGCCGATTCCCTTGTGCTCGTCACGGGAGCAGGTGGGTTTGTCGGAGGGCATATTGCGCGGGCGCTGGCCGAGTCGGGCTACCGGGTTCGAGGACTCTGTCGGAGACTGCCGCGGCAAGACCCTCGCGACCCTCCGATCGAATGGCTCGTGGGCGACCTACGCCATCCCGAGACGCGCATGCGGGCGATCGAGGGGGCTCGTGGGGTGATCCACACGGCAGGTTGGGTCAGCCTTGGTCCCGACCCCCTCCATGAGAGTCGCGCGATCAATGTCGAGGCGACTCAAGCCTTACTCGACTGTGCCGAGCAGGCCGGTGTCGAGCGATTCGTCTACACCTCGACCCTGTGGACGGTGTCTGCCGGCTCGGCCGAAACTCCTGCTGATGAGCGCTCGGCCTGGAACCTGGACTTACTTCGCTCGCCCTACTGCGACAGCAAACGCGATGCGGAGACGATCGTTCTGGCTCGGTCCCGCCCCGGATTCGGTACGGTCGTGATCTGCCCCGGCCTGGTGATCGGAGCCCGCGACATCCGGCCCACGTCGACCCGCGTCCTCCTCGAAATGTCGCGTTTCCCCGTGGCCATCCTTCCTCGAGGCGGGATTCCGGTCGTCGATGCCCGCGTGGTGGCCCTCGCGCACATCCGTGCCCTGGAAATCGCGGAACCTCGTCAGCGTTATATCGTCGTCGGACACTACCTGAGCTACCTCGACCTGGCCGCGCTGGTGGCTCGGATCGCCGGTCGCCCCTGGAAGGTGATCACGATCCCCGACCGTTGGGAAAACTTCTTACGCTGGTCCGCCCACCTGATCAGCCAATTCCGCGGCCACCGCCCCGGCGAAATCTCCGCGGCCGCCGTCTCCGGAGGCTTCGTCCGTCTCCACGTCAGCGGCGCACGAGCCGACGCCGCCTTCGGCCTGACCCATCCTTCACCCGCCCGCTCGATTTTCGAAGCCCTCGACGACTCACGCCGCTCCGGCCGAGCACCTTGGCTGAGGGGGCTTCGGCATATCGAAGAGTGAGGCTGCCCGAATTTCAAGATAAGCGTTCACGATCTCGATGCCGTCCCTGTTGAGGGAAGGCGTCCGTCAGCCTTGACAATCGCTCTCAAAGTCTGACAATTGTCTTTGTCGCAATGACGGCATCACGCACGGATTTCTGCCTGGTCGACGCGTCAGATCTTGAGTCGGGAGAAGGCGATGCAAAGAAGGCGATTTCGCGTCGGGTCTTGGCTGACGGTATTGCTATTCTTGGGGACGATCACCGTTTCTCACCGTCAGGCCTGGGCAGACGAGCCGGCTGTACAACCTGAAGCCCCCGGTATCATCTTCGGCAGGATCGTCGATGAAGCCGGCGCACCGATCGCTGGAGCCCTGATTGAGCTGTATCGCTGGCATCTATCTCCCAGCGAGCGCTGGCATCGATGGAGCAGCGCCGGGGCACCGGTCATGAGTGGCCCAACGGGGGCCTATCAATTCGAGCTGCAACCCGGTGGCTATTTCTTGGTCGTGAGCAAAAGCGGCCTCGCTCAGAGCTTTCTGTGGAAGGGGATCAAAAGCCAGCAGCAAAGACAGGTCGACGTTGTGCTCAAACCGGCCGTGGCGTCGGAGATCCAATTGACCGACTCTGAAGGGCGACCGGTGGTCGGAGCCAAGGTTCGCGAGCTGGGCGTGCGGGGTGTGAACGGTCAGCGCTACATGACGCAGTTGGAGCTCAAAACGCTGGGGATAACGATACCCCCAAGTGACGAGAGAGGAAGGATCCAGCTACCTCCGCTTGCGAGTGGCGATTTCGTCGAGTTGACGGTCGAGCACTCACAACTGGCCCCTGTCCAGTTCCGAGAACTGGCTGTCGCTGCCGGCGTGGTGGCGAAAGCCACGATGCAGCCGGCGACGATTCTGACGGTTGCGATTGAGAACCCTGCCGCGCAAGTCGCCAATGCCGTCGTCCAACTGCACCACGCTCCGTACGATCATCCTTCATCAATCGTCGATTATGAGATCGATTTCGGCGCTGACGGAACGGCAAAACTCGCCATCGCCCCCGGAGACTATAACGCTCTCTTTATTCAGAACGATGATTACTATTTAACGCCTACCTATTTTTCTGGACTTCACATCGAACCCGGGCGGAACGACAACCTGCGATTCCAGGCCCGCCGCAAAGTACCGGTACGTGGGCGAATCATCGAGGCTGGCACTGGACGCCCAGTCAGCGATGTCATCGTGGTGGGGGAGGTTGCGAACAACGCGTCGAGCGCTTCTGCGGAGAAATGGAGCTATGTCGATTCACGGAGAGTCGATGCTCATGGGGCCTTCAAGTTGTCGCTCGCTCAGGGACACGCACGAATCGCACTCCGCTCGGGGGAACCCGGTCGTGCAATCGAAATGATTTTGGGCTCCGAGTATCTCGAGTTCAACGTTGCTGCGGATGGGTCGACGGTGATTCCGGACATTGAGGTTCGGTCGGTGGCGAAAGTCGTCGGCACCGTGAGAAACCCGGACGGCAGTCCCGCCGTTCGGGCCATTGTGCGCCTTCGAGGACGGTCTATGTTCCCGTCGCAACCGGTGCTCACCGATGAAGGAGGCCGGTTCGAAATTCATCCCGATGATATTCCGGCGGACAGCGCCACCGGAAAACGCCAGTTTGACCAGCAGGTCGTGGCCTTCGACCCCTACCGTCCGCTGGCCGCCGTCGGCTCCGTGCGACTCGACAAGCCGGGCGACGTCGTTTTGAGGCTCGAGCCTCACGAACCCGACTGGCCGATGTCGGTCTTTGCCGATGCCATGGGAGACTGGGAACGCGGAGTCGTCTCTGCCGAAGAAAAAGAACGGACCCGCTCGATCTCACTGCGCAATCTCACACCGCCCGAACTCGACGCCGCCGCATGGATCAATACGAACGGAACACCGCTCAAACTCGCAGATCTTCATGGTAAGTACGTGCTGCTCGACTTCTGGTTCACGGGCTGCGGCCCGTGCCATCAAGACTTTCCCTCGGTGAAGCTGGTCCACGACTTGTTCAAGGACCGAGGCGTGGTCGTGATTGGCGTGCACACAAACTCCGCCCGCCCACTGGAGGACATCAGGCGACACGTTGCCGAGCTCGGGTTATCTTTCCCGGTGATGGTGGACCACCCTGACGGCCGCACGATCGCACATTACCAGACGCATCGTATTGCGAATATCTTCCCGAATTACGTCCTCATCGATCCCGAGGGCAAGGTTCTTCTCGACGATCAAACGATCCCGCATCCGACACTGCGGGCGAACAAGTTGGAAATTATCCGTAAATATTTGCTTACATCACCTTCCGCCGCAAAGTGAGCCATTTCAGGAACTTCACGGCGAGGCGATCCTGATCCAGTAGGGTGGGCTCCGTCCACTAAGAGACTGTCCGGATAGTGAATGTTGATGTGGGTACGCGTTGTTTGGATGGCCGAGGACGAGCCTTCGAGGCCGCGGGGGTTGGCCGAGGCTCGTCCCGAGGCGTCGCTTCGCTCCTCCCCGGCCACCCGTCTTTCCTGATTTCACAGGGCTAACCCGCATCCGGATAGCCTCTAAAAGCATTGCCCCAAGGAAGGTTGGGGCAATGCCCACTCGACGAGCCTGCCATCAAACAACCGTGCGGAAGTATTCGAGCGTGCGTCGGAGGCCTTCGGCGCGGTCGATGGTCGGGTTCCAGCCGAGGATTTGCTGGGCTCGGGTGATATCGGGACGTCTCCGCTTCGGGTCGTCTTGCGGGAGGTCTTGGTAGATGATCGTGCTCTTGGTTTCGGGGACCATGGCGATGATCTCACGCGCCAACTCGAGCACGGTGATCTCGGATGGGTTGCCGATGTTGACCGGTTCGACGAAGTCGGACAGGAGGAGGCGATAGATGCCGTCGACGAGGTCGGTGACGTAGCAGAAGCTTCGCGTTTGTTCCCCTTGCCCGAAGACCGTGATCGGCTCGTTGCGGAGGACCTGGCCCATGAAGGCGGGCAAGACACGGCCGTCGTTGAGCCGCATGCGAGGTCCATAGGTGTTGAAGATCCGCACGATCCGGGTTTTGACGCCGTGGTAGCGGTGATAGGCCATGGTGATCGCCTCGGCGAATCGTTTGGCCTCGTCGTAGCAGCCGCGGGGGCCGATCGAGTTCACGTGTCCCCAGTAATCCTCGCGCTGAGGGTGGACTTCGGGGTCGCCGTAAATCTCGGACGTGCTGGCCAGGAGGAACCGAGCATCCTTGGCTTTGGCCAATCCCAGGGCGTTGTGGGTGCCGAGCGAGCCGACCTTCAGCGTCGCGATGGGATGAGCGAGGTAGTCGGCCGGGCTGGCTGGACTCGCAAAGTGGAGGACGTTATCAACAACGCCGTCGATCGAGAGCGGCTCCGAGATGTTGTGTTCGATGAAACGGAACCGAGGGCCCGTAAGCAGATGAACAATGTTACGACGATGTCCTGTCAAAAGGTTGTCGACGCAAATAACCTCGTGCCCCTCGGCCAGGAACCGCTCGCAGAGGTGCGATCCCACGAAACCGGCTCCGCCCGTCACAACTGTTCTCATAGCCAGGTTCCTTTCGCGTATAGTAGATCCTCGTTCGGCGAGGATATCGAATGTAATCCGTTAGGAAGTGAAGTTCCTGAGTAGGATTTCATGAGAGTATTTGAAACGCACCCAAGACAAACATTCGGATCAAATGAATGAGTGAATGAGCGTAAGTTGCTTGGTTGAGGGCCGAGCGGCCGTTGGTGCGAGGTCCGTCGCGAATGCGTCCTGAAACAGAACCTCGCGGGGAATGGTTGATCTCCTCTTCTCTTGGCGAAGAGCAGCGAGGGGACTATCCGTTAAGCTTGCGAAGGAAGCGAGCCAGTTTGTTGAGGAACTTGTCGACGATACCAGGTTCGGAAATGGGGGTCGACTGGAACCAAGGAGTCGAGGCACCAAAGGAACGCCCTTCAACATGAAATCCGGCCCCGTGCATTTGCATCACCATCATGGTGGCGGCCGACGGGTTGTGGCTGTGAACGTAGAATTTCGTCCCCTTCAAGTGTGGGCGTGGGATCAAGCAGAGCCAGCGGACGATCTGCATCCCGCAGTCTTCACGCTCGAAGTCAACATACCGCTCCCCCCCAAGGTCGTGGTCCAGGTGGACTTCGTCCCAGGTTTGCTCAAGTTGGATGAGGCAATCCTCAACGGTTTCGACCCAGACGGCGTCCGGGTACATCATCAGAAACTCGTCAGCGCGGTCGCGGTCGTCGTCGAGAAACAGGATGCGAGTGCGGCGAGGGACGGAGCCGGCCTGGTCTGCTGAGGATGTACCGATGGGACGTGACATGTTGCTCATTCCGCCCTGTGACGAGTTGGGTTCGCGGTGTTACGTTGTGGAGGACGACAAACCCCGCGGGTCGGCTGCGCCGCTGGTTTCGGAAAGTTGCTGCCAGCGGCGGCGAACCTCGGGCAGTGGGTATTCGGTGATCGGGAGTTCGAGCCCGGCCAATTCGATCAGTCTCAGGTAGCCGCGAGTGATGCGCTGTTCCTCACTGGCGACGAAGCTTGGGTCGAGCTCGGCTTTGGCGAACGGTCCCTCCACCACGACGCTGGGGAACCGTTCTGTGACGATGAACTGCGCCACGGTTGGATTACAGCGCAGGTGCCGCTCGGGTTGGACGTGGAGTGTCTCGGGATCAACCTCCCCCAGAACATAGCGCAGATAGAGGTCGGAATCCGTGATATCGGCGACGTCCTGGCCGCAGACTTCACAGAGGTATCCTTGCTCGCAGACTGCCATGGGGAGGTCGATCCTGGGAGGTTGGGTCAGGGGAACGCTTAGAGGCTATCCGGTAACAGGATCTTGATGGGAGGGTATGTTACTTGGGTGGCCGGGGACGAGCCTTCGAGGCCCCGGGGATAGGCTGAGGCTTGCCCCCGGGGCATCGCTGTGCTCCTCACCGGCCACCCACTCTTTCTGCTTTCACATTACCAATCCTGAACCGGATAGTCTCTTAGCCGAGCAGGTCACTCATGGTGTAGAGACGAGCGGGTTTTCCCGCAAGGTATTTGGCGGCGTCCAGCGCTCCGCGCGCAAACCCGTCGCGGTTGAGTGCGCGGTGAGACAACTCGAGACATTCTCCCATCAGTCCGAAGACCACCGTATGCTCGCCCGGATTGTCGCCGGTCCGCAGGGCGTGGATGCCGATTTCGCCTCGATGGCGCTCTCCCACCTGGCCCTGGCGACCGTGGGTGAACTGGTCGGAGCCGATGGCCTTCCCCGCGATCTCGGCGAGGCGAAGTGCGGTTCCGCTGGGAGCGTCCTTCTTGAAATGGTGATGCCGCTCGAAGATCTCGATGTCGGCCGAATCGCCCAAGGCGCGAGCCGCCTCACCGACGAGCTTCATCAAAAGATTCACCGCCCGGCTCAAATTAGGGGAGAGCAAGAGCGGGATTTTCTCGGCCGCGGCCTCCAAGGTTCGCCGTTGCTCGGGTTCGAAACCCGTGGTCCCGATCACGAGTGGAATTTTCCGTTCCACGCACACCGGTACCAGCGCCAGCGTTCCGTCCGGCAGGGAGAAATCGATGATGACATCCACGACGCCTACGAGGTTCCCACTCAGTGGTACCCCGAGTTCCCCCACTCCTGCAAGCACGCCCGCGTCCTGGCCAATCTGAGGGTGATTGGCGCGATCGATCGCGGCTCCCAGGCGGAGCGAAGGGTCGTTGTGGATGAGTTGGATGAGCCGTGTGCCCATCCGGCCAGTGGCTCCGTGGATGCCGATGCTGAGAGCGGATGCGGACACGACGAAGTTGCCTCCCTTGGGACAGTCCAATCTCTAGTCACTCAAATCGCCCTATAATATCGCTGATTCCAGGCTCATGCCAACTCCAAGGTTTGTTCACCTCCGAAAGCTAGAGCGGTTTTCGCTGGAATTGCCGATTTCAGGGTTGGTTTCTCAGGTCGTTTCGCCTTCAGGTCAACCCTCCGCCTGGGATTGTCGCCAAAGGCATGACTCAGTCTGCCGGAACAACTCAAGCGAAGACGGCTCGAGGCGGGGGCGTGACGCGCATTTCCCGAAGCTGAGGGAATCTTCCGGGGAGGGGGGCCGTGTGTGGAGCGTCAGGGGTCAGCCAATTCGTTCCAGGCTTCAGGGAAAGCACCGCCTTGGTTTTCAGGGTGGCGCGGACAAGTGAGAACAGTGTACTTGTCCGTGTCACCCAAAGTTTGATCTCTTTTACTTTCCTTTTTGTTTGGAACTATTTACGTTGAGGGCGAATCATTACATCTTTGCGGCGTCGGCGGTAGGAGCGTCGGAGTAGAGGGCGATGGTGCGAATGATGTCGTCGAGGTCGTTGGGAACAACGACCGGGCGATTGGCAAAGCCCGCGCGACGGACGCCGCGGCTGCCGAGGATCTTTTCGAAATTCTCTTGGTCGGTACCGTGGTAGGCCACCGTCGCGGTCGGATCTTTGAGCTGGTGGCCCGTGAGAATGCAGACGACCCGGTCGCTGGGGGCGATGATTCCTTCTTCGCGGAGGCGTTTCGCCCCGGCCACACTCGCCGCGCTGGCGGGTTCGCAGCCCAGACCTCCCGAGCCGACGCGGGCCTTGGCATCCATGATCTCTTGGTCGCTTACCTGTCGCACCACCCCATTGCAGAAGTCGAGCGCCCGCAAACACTTCTTCAGATTGACGGGACGATTGATCTCGATGGCCGACGCGATCGTAGAGGCCTTCAGATGCTCGGCATCGAGCTTCTGGTAATAAGACTCGGTGAGTTCGGCGTCGGGAAGTCCGCTATTCCAGGTCAGGCCATGACCGACTAGGTGCTCGAGCGTGCTGGCCCCGGCGGCGTTGATCACCGCGAGACGGGGAACTCGATCGATCAGGCCGAGGTGCTTGAGTTCGATGAACGCTTTTCCAAAGGCGCTGGAATTGCCGAGGTTCCCTCCGGGAACGACGATCCAGTCGGGGGGTTCCCAGGCGAGTCCTTCCAGGACCCGAAACATGATCGTCTTTTGTCCCTCGAGGCGGAACGGGTTGACCGAGTTCATCAGATAGATGTTCAGTCGGTCGGCCACTTGTCGGACGCGTTGCATGGCGTCGTCGAAGTCACCCACGATCTGAATCGTGAGGGCGCCGTGGTCGAGGGCCTGGGCGAGCTTCCCGTAGGCGATCTTGCCGGAGCCAATGAAGATGATGGCCTTGAAGCCAAAGTCGGTCGCCGAGCAATAGACGGCCAGCGCCGCCGAGGTGTTGCCGGTACTGGCGCAGGCCACCCGGCGGGCTCCCACCATCCTTGCGTGCGTGAAGGCGGCCGTCATCCCGTTGTCTTTGAAGCTTCCCGAGGGATTCATCCCTTCGTATTGAAGCTTCAAACCGCCGGGAGCGAGGCCGACGTACTGGCCGACTTTATCCGCCGTCTGAAGGAGCGTCTGTCCTTCGCCCACGGTCACGACCGCGTCGGGGGGGGCGAAGGGCAAGAGGTCGCGAAATCGCCAGACCCCTGAGAAATTCAGAGGATTGAGCCGATCGGACCACTTGGACTCGAACTCGCTGAGCCGGCTGGGAACCGGAAGACGGTCCCAATCGTAGACAACGTCGAGTAGATCGCCACATTTCGGACAGGCGAAACAGGTCTGACTAACGGCGAAGGTCGCCCGGCAGGACGGATTGATGCACTGCTGATACGCCAGGTCGGTCGACGTGGGAGTGATCACGGACATCAGTCACAGATCTCAGCGCAAGAGAACGCCGCCCTCGGCCTTTTTTCCCGACGGCGGCGACGGTTCTTAGGGAAGGCCCCAGGCCCGCAATGTCACCTACTCTAACGGCTGACAAGGGATGGCGACAAGCGGAATTGTACTTGCACAATCCCCGTCCCCAGGCGATCAAAACTCCATCAATCCTCACGATCTCGAAAATGTGAACCCGCTCTAAAAGGATTTCAACGAATTCTCACGGAGATGTCGTGGGCAGGGGTTGACCTCATAAGGCATTATCCTATTATAAGAGAAAGCGAACCATAAGCCTTCGTCCACAAAGTGATCTTTTGGTTCGTTCACACACTGCTTGCTTGATATCTGGGCTATTTTACACGGTTTGAGGAGTTTCATGGCCACCACTTCGACCAAAGCTTCTGTGTCCTCCCGGTCCTCGAAAGCTTCTGCTTCTGCTGCGCGTCCGTCGGCTGAAATCCGTCGTGTTGCGGATCTTCTCAAGCAGGTTTCCGATCCCACGCGGCTCCAAGTTTTGATGCTCCTCCATGAGAAGGAGCGGAATGTGTCGGAGTTGTGCGCTGATCTCGGAACCCAGAGCCAGCCCGCGGTGAGCCACCACCTGGCGCTCCTGCGACACGGCCGCTTGATCGAGCCGAGGCGAGCCGGCAAGCACAATTTCTATGGACTGACCGAGGCCGGCAAGGAGCTTGCTCGAATCGTGAATTCGGTGGTCAGCTGAGCCTTGAGTGGTTGACGCTCTTTGATGTGATGGCCCAGGTGATGGCTTCAAGATCACCTCGATCGTTATAGAAACACCGATGGGTCACTTCCGCAAGGAAGTGACCCATCGGTGTTTGTTTTGGTGAAGAAGGATGGAACCTGGCGCTTCTTTTACTTGGGCGCGGTCGTCGGTGTTTTTTCGACGGTCGCCGCTGGGGTGACCACCACCTTATCAATCACGCTGGCCACCCCCACCGTGTCGCGTGCGAGCTCCGCGGCTTTCACCTTGGCCTTGGTGTCGGGGACAGTCCCGGTCAGAGTGACGACACCGTCCTTGCGGACGTTGACGTCGATCTTGGCGTCGGTTAGAGCCTTGTCCCAGTGGATCCGTCCGTAAATACGACCGGCGACTCCCATGTCGTGGACGGCAGTCCGCATCTTGTTGTACTGGTCCCGCAGCGCTTCCCCGGCCTCCTTCGCTCCTTTTTCGAGACTTTGCACGGCACCTTTGACCTTCTCGCTCACGGTCGACCCGGTTCCCTTGTCCTTCGGCTCTTGTGCTCCGCAGGTTCCAACTGCCAAAGCCAACCCCAGAACGGCAACACCCAGGCTCCCATGCTTCGAAGTCATAAGTCGGATCCTCTTGGCGAGTCGCTTCGGCGGGCGGAGGACGTCTCCGCTCCATTCCTGAAGTCTTAGAGAAGCAAATCAAGGGCCGAATCGAGTGCCGTTCCGTGTGTTGTTGTTTCGGAAGGGATCCGGGAGCGGATTCCGCAAGCCGGAAATCATTCCGCAAGGCACTCTCGCAGGAATGTGAGTCCATGGGCCACGTCGCGAAGCCGGCCCGCTTGATCACCGACTTCACGCTCGACGACGAGCGGACCGGTGTAACCCACCTTCTTGAGTGTTTGGACAAACCTGCGGATATCGACTTCCCCCTGGCCCAAGGGGACTTCTTCTCCCCACTGGCCCGAAACCCTGGGGCGTTTGGCGTCTTTCACGTGCACGCTCCGAATGTCGGGTGCGAGAATCTCGACGGCGCGAATGGGGTCGCCCATGTCGTAGAGAAGCATGTTCGCCGGGTCGAAATTCACTTTAATGTTGGGCGCCTTGAGATCGTCGAGTGTGCGACGCAGTAATGTGGCCGTTTCCTGACCGGTCTCGAACGCCAACGTGATCCCCTTCTCTTGGGCGAGCTGGCCAGCCTCGGCCAGCGTATCCAGGAGCGCAGAGCGGGCTGGATCATCGATTTCAGGCAAGAAGCCGGCGTGAAGCATCAGGTCGGTCAGCCCCAGAGCCGTCGTGCGTTCCAGAGCCCAGCGAAGTCGAGCGAGCCGTTCCAGACGATCGGCAGGATTGCCGAAGCCCCCCGAGGCCTTGATCGTCTGCGGGGTCGTATAATCCTCGCCCGGAAACCCCAGCATCGCCCCGGTGAATTGAATGCCTGAAGCGCACGCGACTTCGGGCATCGTGTCTCCTTCTTCCCAACTCGCATGGTGCGGATCGCCACAGGCCACTTGAGCCAGGTTGATCCCCAACTCGCCGAGAAACCGCTTCAGCTCGGCAATGCTGCCGACCTGGAGACTCCAACTGCAAACACCCAGGGCCAGCGGCGGCAACGACGGTTTGGCGGATGAAGACACAGGTACACCTTCGAAATAAAGAACGGATGGGGTTTTGGTCTGATTCCGATTCGGAATCAAACTTCCTCATTGTGAGAGTCGGCCCGATCATAGCTCCAGTTCTTCTCAATTCGCGACCTTCTTTTTTCTCGAACGCGATTTCCTCATCGGTAGGAGCACGATGGCCAGGTCATGCCGTGTCTCGTCAGTAGGTTCCGCTAAAATGAACCTGGAACGGAAGGAACGAGTCTGCTGGGTAGCGCCGTTTCACACATGTGGGTAAGAGAGGTTACAGGGGATGCGGCACGCATGACGACCCCGGAAAAGCTGATTCGTGTGGCCGAGACCGACCAGACCTTCAGCCGCAAAGGGGGGGACTGGGTGGGAAAATGCTTGATCTGCAACGGCCCGATCGCCTTTGACGCCAAGACGGGAGAAGGGGCCACGCTTGAACACATCCGAGCTCGTGGCCGAGGTGGAGCGGACGACCTCGAGAACTGGGGGATCGTCCATGGGCGTTGCAATTGGGAGAAAGGGCGGCGCTGGGACCCGAAGCGACGTCGCGCCGATGCGGAGTATGACGAATTCGTCGGCCGTTTGCTCGATCGTCGTCAACAACGTTGGCGCGCGATTTGAGAAACGGGGAACCGCAAAACAAGGACTCACGACCTTCACGGGTCGGCGTTATGATGGCCGAGACGTTTAGCTGGGTACTCGTTGAAGCTCTGGAGTCTGCTCATGCCCCCGCAACCGCCGCCGAAAGGGCCGAAGCGTCCCGCACCTCAACCCCAGAGCCGCAAGGTGGCCAATCCTCCCGCGGCCAGTCGCCCGGCGACGGTTCCCTTGCCTGGCATCCCCCCGGTCACGCCAGGGCATTCGGCTTCAGGGGACATCGGTCTGGGCGTGGCCGTCGAAGCGGGAGCCGGCGGCACGGTGACGGCCCGCAAGGCCGGCAGTCTGCGCGACATGTCCCTGGAGGTCGACCCCCAGACCATCGGTATCAAAGGGGCACTCCAGCATCTGGCGAAGGCTGTGAATATCGCGTTTCAAACCGACTACGGTGAAAACTTCCTCGAGTCGGTCTATCAGGCGGCCATCGTCCGCAACGGCGAAGTCCACATCATTCACAAAGAGTATTTCGGGTTCCGGGACAGTTGGTTCGGTCAGTTCGGCAAGCTCATCCGCTCACTCCAACTGACCATGGAAGGACCCGACCCGGGATCGCCCGAGGGACAGAAACGGATCGTCGAGAAAGGTCCTGCGACGATCCGAGGACTCCTCAACCTGGTCGGCCGCAAGCTCGACCTCGTCGCCGAGTATGAAGACCGCGTGCCTGCTTACGTCGAGCAGATGTTTGACCGGCTCGAGGCCTCCGGGATCATCGTCGGTTGGGATCGCGACGATTGGGATATCCGCACGACGAGCATCGGCCTCGACATTCGCATCGCTCCGAAGCAAGAGGAGCAGCCTTAGAGGACCATCGCCTCTCACTGCATCCGCGACATCGGAATCTAGAGCGGTTATCACTTCGATTGCCTACAAAATCCCGGAAGAGTTGAGTGAAATCCCTGGGATTTCTGTGTTGGACGCACTATTAACCAATGCCATGTAGATGGCTGTATGGGGTGGCACTGGTGGCTTGTCCACCAGTGG
>Ga0153954_1000263_pt1 | contig 45305 bp, 42 predicted proteins | sample TSFL038MetaG_FD_102277 | JGI IMG/M metagenome (GOLD analysis project Ga0153954, IMG submission 102277) | Attine ant fungus gardens microbial communities from Florida, USA - TSFL038 MetaG | ecosystem: Host-associated > Fungi > Mycelium > Unclassified | place: USA: Florida, Wekiwa Springs State...
CGCTCACGTCGCTGCCGATCATCGAGACCCAGGCCGGCGACGTCTCGGCCTACATCCCGACGAACGTGATCTCGATCACCGACGGCCAGATCTTCCTCGAAACCGACCTGTTCTTCCAGGGCATCCGCCCGGCGGTGAACGTCGGCCTGTCGGTGTCGCGCGTCGGCTCCGCCGCGCAGACCAAGGCGATGAAAAAGGTCGCCGGCAAGATCAAGGGCGAGCTCGCGCAGTACCGCGAAATGGCGGCGTTCGCGCAGTTCGGCTCCGACCTCGACGCCACCACCCAGCGCCTGCTCAACCGCGGTGCGCGCCTGACCGAGCTGTTGAAGCAACCGCAATTCTCGCCGCTGAAGATGGAAGAGCAGGTTTGCGTGATCTGGGCCGGCACCAACGGCTATCTCGACCCGCTGCCGGTCAACAAGGTGCGCGCCTTCGAGGACGGCCTGCTGTCGCTCCTGCGTGGCAAGCATGCCGACCTTCTCAATGCGATCCGCGACAGCCGCGACCTCTCCGACGATTCTGCCGCCAAGCTCAAGTCGGCGGTCGAGGGATTTGCGAAGTCATTTGCCTGATGCCGTTATGGCCGCGACCTCGTCGCGGCCATCGACATGTTCAGGCGTGACGGAAAACGAGATGTGGAGGCCCGGCGCAAGGCCGGGCCCGATGAAAAAGTGAGGTTTGCGATCGGGTCTTGAAGACCGGATCGCCGGGGTGAGCTCAGAATGGCGTCACTGAAAGATATGCGGGTCCGCATCGCCTCCACCAAGGCGACGCAGAAGATCACCAAGGCCATGCAGATGGTAGCAGCCTCCAAGCTGCGCCGCGCGCAGACCGCTGCCGAAGCCGCCCGGCCCTATGCCGAGAAGATGGACGCGGTGATCGCCAACATCGCGAGCGCCGCCAACGGCTCGCCTGGCGCGCCGGCGCTGCTCGCCGGCACCGGCAAGGACCAGGTGCATCTGCTCCTGGTCTGCACCGGCGAGCGTGGCCTGTCGGGTGCGTTCAACTCCTCCATCGTGCGTCTGGCGCGTGAGCGCGCGCAGGCGCTGATGGCTCAGGGCAAGGAAGTCAAATTCTTCTGCGTCGGCCGCAAGGGCTACGAGCAGCTCCGCCGCCAGTTCGACAAGCAGATCGTCGAGCACATGGACCTGCGCGCCGTCCGCCAGCTTGGTTTCGCCAATGCCGAGGGCATCGCCGAGAAGGTGATTGCCCGCTTCGAGGCCGGCGAGTTCGATGTCTGCACGCTGTTCTATTCGCGCTTTCAGTCCGTGATCGCGCAGATTCCGACGGCCCAGCAGATCATTCCGCTCGAGGTCGAGAAGTCTGACAGCAAGGCGCAGGCCTCCACTGCCTATGAATATGAGCCGGAAGAGGACGAGATCCTCACCCGCCTCCTGCCGCGGAATCTTGCCGTGCAGGTCTTCCGCGCGCTGCTCGAGAACAATGCCTCGTTCTACGGCGCGCAGATGTCGGCGATGGACAATGCCACGCGCAACGCCGGCGAGATGATCCGCAAGCAGACCCTGATCTACAACCGCACCCGTCAGGCGATGATCACGAAGGAGCTGATCGAGATCATCTCCGGCGCTGAAGCAGTCTGAGGAGGAAGCGATGGCCTATCATACTTCCGCAACCACCAAGGGCGGCCGCAACGGTCGCGCCGAACTCGACACGCACGGTCTGGCGCTTGCCATGGCGCTGCCGAAGGATCTCGGCGGCGCGGGCGACGGCCACAATCCCGAGCAGCTGTTCGCGATCGGCTATTCCGCCTGCTTCGGTCAGGCCATCCTGGCGCTCGCCAAGAAGCATGATGTCGATGGCCAGGCCGCAAAGGTCACCGCCGACGTGATGCTCAACACCGACAGCGGCTTCTCGCTCGCGGTCGAGCTCAAGGTTTCCGTTCCCGGCGCCGACAAGGCCAAGGTCCAGGCGCTGATGGAAGAGGCACACACCATTTGCCCGTACTCGAAGGCAACCAAAGGCAATATCCCGGTCAAGCTGACCGTGGTCTGACATTCGGATCGTAAGGAGATAATTGATGGCTACAGCAGCCAACCAGATCGGTCGCGTCACCCAGGTCATGGGCGCCGTCGTCGACGTGCAGTTCGAAGGCCACCTGCCGGCCATTCTCAATTCGCTGGAAACCAAGAACGGCAACAACCGTCTCGTCCTCGAGGTCGCGCAGCATCTCGGGGAATCGACCGTGCGCACGATCGCGATGGACGCGACAGAAGGTCTGGTCCGCGGCCAGGAAGTCACCGACACCGGTGAGCCGATCGAAGTGCCCGTCGGTGACGGCACCCTCGGCCGCATCATGAACGTCATCGGCGAGCCGATCGACGAAGCCGGCCCGATCAAGGCTGAAGCCAGGCGCGCCATCCACCAGGAAGCGCCGACCTACACCGATCAGTCGACCGAAGCCGAAATTCTCGTCACCGGCATCAAGGTTGTCGACCTGCTCGCGCCATACGCCAAGGGCGGCAAAATCGGCCTGTTCGGGGGCGCCGGCGTCGGCAAGACCGTGCTGATTCAGGAATTGATCAACAACGTCGCCAAGGCGCACGGCGGTTACTCCGTGTTCGCCGGCGTCGGTGAGCGTACCCGCGAGGGCAACGACCTCTATCACGAGTTCATCGAGTCCAAGGTCAACGCTGACCCTCACAATCCCGACCCGAACGTGAAGTCCAAATGCGCGCTGGTGTTCGGCCAGATGAACGAGCCGCCGGGTGCGCGCGCCCGCGTCGGCCTCACCGGGCTGACCGTTGCCGAGCACTTCCGCGATCAGGGCCAGGACGTGCTGTTCTTCGTCGACAACATCTTCCGCTTCACCCAGGCGGGCTCGGAAGTGTCGGCGCTGCTCGGTCGTATTCCTTCGGCGGTGGGTTACCAGCCGACGCTCGCCACCGACATGGGCGCGCTGCAGGAGCGCATCACCACCACCCAGAAGGGTTCGATCACCTCGGTGCAGGCGATCTACGTGCCGGCCGACGACTTGACCGACCCGGCGCCTGCGACCTCGTTTGCGCACTTGGACGCGACGACCGTGCTGTCCCGCGCGATCTCGGAAAAAGGCATCTATCCGGCGGTGGACCCCCTCGACTCCACCTCGCGCATGCTTTCTCCCCTGGTTGTCGGTGAGGAGCACTATTCCACCGCCCGCATGGTCCAGCAGATTCTCCAGCGCTATAAATCGCTCCAGGACATCATCGCCATTCTCGGCATGGACGAACTCTCCGAAGAGGACAAGCTGACGGTGGCGCGCGCCCGCAAGATCGAGCGTTTCCTGTCGCAGCCGTTCCACGTCGCCGAAATCTTCACCGGCTCGCCCGGCAAGTTCGTCGATCTCGCGGACACCATCAAGGGGTTCCGCGGTCTCTGCGAAGGCAAGTATGACCACCTGCCGGAAGCCGCCTTCTACATGGTCGGCACCATCGAAGAGGCGGTCGAGAAGGGCAAGAAGCTCGCCGCCGAAGCGGCGTAGTTTCAGAGATCGTCATTGCCGGGCTTGACCCGGCAATCCATCGAAAGCGAAAAGTTTTTAGTTGATGGACCCGCGGGTCAAGCCCGCGGGTGGCATTTAGAAACGGGCGGAAAGAGACCATGGCCACCTTCCACTTCGATCTCGTGTCGCCGGAAAAACTCGCTTTCTCCGGCGAGGTCGATCAGGTCGACGTTCCCGGCGCCGAAGGCGATTTCGGCGTGCTGGCGGGACACGCGCCCGTGGTCGCAGCAGTGCGGCCGGGCATCCTCACGGTGACCGCCGGCGGCTCCAAGCAGAAGATCATTGTGCTCGGAGGGCTGGCCGAGGTTTCGGAGAAGGGCCTGACGCTACTTGCGGACGTCGCGACCTCGATCGACGAACTCGACCGCGCCAGATTCGCTGCGACTATCTCGGACATGGAAGCCAAGCTTGCCGAGAAGGAAGGCTCCGAGCTCGATCACGCCATCGAGCGGCTGGATCACTTCAAGAGCATCCAGAACGAGCTCAACACCACCGCGATGCATTGAAGCCGATCGCGGCGTCTTTATAGAATTTCAATGAATTCAACGCCCGTTGCCTCGACGGGCGTGGAACTTGGTTGCGCCTCGGCAACCAAAGCGTCATGCTGCGGCCGCTGAGCGTGGTTCGGGGCTGGTCTTCATGAAACGCAAGATCGCAGCGATTTTCGCGGCCGATATCGCCGGCTATTCGAGGCTGGTTGCCGAGGACGAAGAGGAAACGCTGCGGCGGCTCGCGTCCTATCGCGCCGTGACCGATGATTTCATCGCCAAGGCTGGTGGCCGGATTTTCAATACCGCAGGTGATGCCGTGCTCGCTGAATTTCCGAGCGCGGTCGAGGCGGTGCGTTGCGCGATCGATATCCAGGAGTCCTTGCGGACGCGCAACATGGCCTATCCGCCGAGCCGGCAGATGGCGTTTCGCATCGGCATCACCATCGGCGACGTGGTCGAACGTGATGGTGATCTCCTCGGCGATGGCGTCAATATCGCCGCGCGGCTGGAGGGGCTCGCCGAAGTCGGCGGCATCTGTGTCTCGCGCGCCGTCCATGAGCAGGTTGCCAACAAGCTCTCGGTTCAGTTCGCCGATATCGGCGCGCAGGAGGTGAAGAACATTCCGACGCCGGTGCACGCCTACATGGTGGCGATGCGGCGCGAGGACGGTAGCTATGCGGCGCCGCAGGCGAAGAAGCCGTCCGCCAAGGGGGCCGCGGCCGGCGCGCCGAATTGGCTGTGGCCGGTCGTGGTCGGCGTGGTTTCGATCGTCGCCATCTGCGTTGCCGGCTTCTTGTACTTCACCAAGCTCGAGATGACGTCCGGCGTGAAGGAGACCGCGGCCGCGGCCGAGAAGAACGCGGCGCCACCGCCGTCGCCCTCACTGGCGCAAAGTCCGTCGCCGACGCCACCCCAATCTGTCGCGGCTGCGCTGCCACCACCACCACCACCACCGCCGCCGCCGGGCGAGAACTTCTCGCCCGAGAACGTACCGTTCATCGGGGAGCGGGTGCGCCTCAATCTGACCAACGAATATCTGCCCGGCGCCGACTACAAGGCGTTCGCCGTGAACAGCCTCGGCACGCCCGGCTTTGTCATTGGCCGGCCAAGCGAGGAGGCGGCGAAGGACGCTGCGCTTGAGCTTTGCCAGAGGCGCTCCGAAAGCGGCGGTGGCGTCGGCCCGGCGCGGCGCTGTGAGCTTTATGCCGTGGGCAATGTCGTGGTGTATCCGCACACCAAGCCACCCTTGCCCCCGACGCCGTGGATTCGGCATGACCCCACGACCGAGCGGCCCTTCAATGCCAGCGAGGTCCCATTGATCCGAGATCAAGGGAAATCGCGGCTCGAGGCGGCCTTCGTCCCGGGCCGCAAATCGCGGACCATCGCGCTCGGGCCGGTGGGCCAATTCATCTTCAATACCAACAGCGAGAGCATCGAGGACTCGGCACGCCGCTCGCTTGAATCCTGCGGTGTCATCGCCGGCGTGCCTTGCACGATCGTGGCTGCGGACGATGTCTTTGTGGTTCCCGTGCCCCTCCTGATGAAGGCGACGGGGTTCTTCAAGGCGGAGAGCAATGCCTCGATTGCGGCCAGTGAACGTGAGGACGTCGCGCGCAAGCTCGCTGATGCGCCGTCCGGCTGGAACGCGGTTGCCGTGGGCACCAACGGGCGGTCGGGCGTCGCGGTGAAGGCCGCCTCCGAGCAGAGCGCGATCAACGATGCGCTCGGCAGTTGCGTCAAGCGCGACACCGACTGCCATGTGATCGCGATCGGCCCGTTCGTGGTCGGGCCGAACAATTAAGGTTTTGCGAATCTCGCAAAACTTTCGGCGACTGCGCGATACACGTCGCGGCGGAACGGCACCACCAGATCGGCGACGCGGTCGAGACGCTCCCAACGCCAGGCGTCGAATTCAGCTGGCTGACCGTTGCGCGGTGTCAAAGGATCGATCTCGGCTTCGTCCCCGGTGAAGCGCAGCGCGAACCATTTCTGGCGCTGGCCGCGGAATTTCGCGAGGCGATGCGGCGGCCCGTCATAGGGCGGGAACTCGTAAGTGAGCCAATCGGTCTCGCCGAGATAGCTGGCCGCTCTGACGCTGGTCTCTTCCCACAATTCGCGCATCGCCGCGGCGCGCAGTTCCTCGCCCTCGTCGACGCCGCCCTGCGGCATCTGCCATTCCTGTCCCGGGAGGATGATCTCGGGGCCGTCGCCGCGGAAGCGGCGGCCGAGCAGCACGTCGCCTTTCGCATTGAACAGCGCGATCCCGACATTGGGACGATAGGGTTTTGGCTCTGACATCAGCAACTCTCCGATCAGGAGAGTCTATATCAGATGCACCGGGATGCTCCAGGTGACCGAGATCGCTCAGGCGAACGTCGAGAAGCCGGATCCCGGCTGGATGATCTGCGCCGTGGTCGATACCGAGAGGCTTTCGGCTTCGGCCATCGAAATCGCGCCAGTGCTGAAGTCGACCACGAAGGTGACCGACGACGTGCGCGTGCCCGAAGACGTTGCGGACACCGTGCCGGCGTCTGACGAGGCGGTCACGCTGGTTTCTGCCGAGGCGCTCTGGGAGAAGGTGATGTATTCCTTGTTGCCGCGCTGATAGGACTGCGCGGCGCCGCCGGCCGTGATTCCACCGAAGCTGGAAAATTCACCTGACGTGCCGAAGCGCCGATCGAGGAAGCTTTTGCCGTCCGGTCCCATGATCTCGATCTGGAACGACCCGTCGCTGGCGCGAGCCACGGCCGAAATCGTATAGCCGTCTGCCTTGAGGCCCGTCGCGAAATTCTTGGCGACCTCGACCGGCGCATAGTCCTGAGAGTCGTCGGTGCCCTGCGTGCTTCCGGACAACTGCGCGAAGGCCTGCTCCACGTCGATCTTGTAGCCCTGATGGGTGGACGAACTGTCCTGAGCCGACCCGTTATTGTCTCCGCCGATGCGATGCGACGCGACGAAAGCCTTGAGGCGGTCGGCAACGTTCTGGTCGGCGCTGGCGCGGACGAGGATGGCCTTGATCTTGTCGGACAGGTCGACGCGGGTGGCAGGATCCCGGCCGCTCTTGGCACTCGCGTCGGTTTCGCCGGGGGCCGGAGCAGCGGCTGCGCCAGCGGGCGTGCGTTCGGACGGATCGGATGAACTGGAAAGCAGCAGCGAAGAGACGTCGCTGGCGTAAGAATTCACAATGCCGATGGTGCTCATGGCTTACTCCGGCTGAACCATTCTGGTTGCGCCGGAGTGTCAACTTAGATCGTGAAGAATTCGTATGCGCCGAAATCTCGTTGTATCAGGCCCGAAATGCAACCCGGTGTCATTTGCCCGCGAGCGCGGCAAATTCCCTGACCACGCGCTCATAGACCGGGCGCTTGAATGGAACGATCAGTTCCGGAAGGTTCTTCATCGGCTCCCAGCGCCAGTTGACGAACTCAGCCTTGTGGCCACCGCCGGGGCTGGCGACATTGATCTCGGCATCCCTGCCGGTGAAGCGCATCGCGAACCATTTTTGCCGTTGGCCGCGGTAGCGGCCTTTCCAGGCGCGCCCCGCCACCGTGCGGGGGATATCGTAGATCAGCCAGTCGTGGACCTCGGCGAGCTTTTCCACCGAGCGCACGCTGGTTTCCTCGTAGAGCTCCCGCTTCGCCGCATCCCAGGTGTCCTCGCCGGGATCTACGCCGCCCTGGGGCATCTGCCAGACATGGGATTCGTCGACATGCTCGATGCCGCTGGCGCGACGACCAATGAAGACCAGCCCTTGCGTGTTGATCAGCATGATGCCGACACAGGTGCGATAGGGCAGGTCGTCGTAACGCGTCATTCCGTCAGTGCCCCCTGCGGTCATCCGGGCCAAGGCTCAGGTAAAGGCTCAAACAAAGGTTAGGCATCAAACCAAGCTTAGGCATCAAGGAAAGGCAAAGCATCAAAAAGCCATTTGCCAAAAAGGCTATGTTGCAAAGGCGCCGGCAAGGCGCGGTCAGCCGGCGCGATCATGGAACTCTAGCTCGATTTTGATTTCAGCATCGCGGTTGTCAATGGCACAAGCATCACGCCATGGGCGTCCAGCGTCTTGATCCAGGCGGCGATCCGCTCGATCGAAATCGGCAGTGCCGAGGCCGTTCCGATCGCCGAACCGCGTTCCTTGGCGATGGATTCGAGCTTTGCCAGCGCATGGTCGATCTCGCCGGAGGTCGGCACCGCGTCGATGGCGATGTCGCCCTTGGCAAAGGGCATGGCCTGGCTGCCGGCCAGGGCGGCGGCCACGCTGCGCGGCGCCGAGCCGTCGTCGAAATAGCCGAGTCCGCGCTTGGCGGCCTCGCGAATGACCGGGGCCATCGCGGCATCGGTCGCCACAAAGCGCGTGCCCATGAAATTGGCGATGCCCGCATAGCCCTGGAGCCGGCCGAGATGCCACAGTAGCCGGTCCAGATTTTCCTCCGGTCCGAGGCTGGCGAGCAGGGTCTGCGGCCCCGGATCATTGTCGGGATAGTCGTAGGGCTCCATCGGAATCTGCAGCAGGATCTCGTGGCGCTGCGCCCGCGCGCGCTCGGCCAGCTTGCCGGGATCTGAGCCATAGGGCGTGAACGCCAAGGTGACCGCCGACGGCAGCTTCATGATGGCATCCGCCGTCTTGGCGGCGCCAACGCCCAGTCCGCCGATGACGATGGAGACGGTCGGCATCTTCGCCGCCTTGGCACGGTCGGCCTCGGCCGCATAGACGGTGAAGGGTTTCAGGCCGTCCGCGATCACCGGGAGCATGCCGTAGCGGGTTTTTTCCAGGAGCCGCTGATCGATGCCGGTCATCACCGGGGGCGGGGCCGCCGAATCGCCCTCCGCCTTGCCGGGCGCGTCGCCACCGATCACCACATTCTGGCGCTTGCCACTTGAGCCGTCGATGATGGTGACGGTCTTCTGGTCGCTTGGGGCCGCCTGTTTGGTCCCGGCTGCCTCGCCGGCTGCGGCCTGTGCCGTGGGCGCCGCGGTGGTCTTGTCGCCGGAGGTCTTCTCCTGGAGCGCGACATGCGCGACCGGCTCGCCGCCCAGCGGATTGTCGCTGAATACCGCAACGCCGATAAAGCAAATCAGGAACAGGCCGAGCAGTCCCGCCAGCGCCTGCATCGCGGAAAATGGCAGCCTCAACCGGCGCGTCCGCCGCTCTTTTTGTTGTCCGAGCGGGGCGCTCAGATCGTCGACCACTTCAGCCATTCATGATCCCGAATCAGCGCCGCAACGATACCACGGCGGCGCCACATCTGGGGCAAGCGGAACGAGTTGAGCGGGTTAACAAAAAGGCGGCCCCGGGGGCCGCCTTTCGTAAAAAGTCTTGTGGTCCAATCGGTCAGTTCGCGTTCTTGGCCGGCTGCCGGTCCGACGTCGCGGGCTTGTCGTTGGCCGTCTTGTCGCCCGCTGTCTTGTCGCTGGCGGCAGGGGCGGGGGTCGGCGCCGAGGAACTCGACTTGATGCCGTGCAGCAGGTCGTCGGCCATCTTGAGCGCCTTGTCGTTCTTGGCATCCGGCGGAACATAGGACTGCGAGCCGGTCTTCTCGTCGCCGTCGTTCTTCAGATGGCCGCGCAGCGAGGCTTCGCCCTTGGTGTCGGTGCGCGCCTTCAATTCCTCCGGCACGTCCTGCACAACTTCGATGTCGGGCACGATGCCCTTGGCCTGGATCGATTTGCCGGACGGCGTGTAGTAGCGCGCGGTGGTCAGGCGCAGCGCGCCGTTGCCGCTTCCAAGCGGGATGATGGTCTGCACCGAGCCCTTGCCGAACGAACGGGTGCCGACCAGCGTGGCGCGCTTGTGATCCTGCAAGGCACCGGCGACGATTTCGGACGCTGAGGCCGAGCCGCCATTGATCAGCACGATGAGCGGCTTGCCCTTGATCAGGTCGCCCGGATGGGCGGAACGGCGCTGGGTCTCTTCGGCATTGCGGCCGCGGGTCGAGACGATCTCGCCGCGCTCCAGGAAGGCGTCCGAGACGGTGACGGCCTCTTCAAGCAGGCCGCCCGGGTTGTTGCGCAGGTCGATGATGAAGCCCTTCAGCTTGTCGTTGCCGATCTGATTCTGCAGATTGGCGATTTCCTTCTTCAGGCCCTCGGTGGTCTGCTCGTTGAACGTGGTGATGCGGATATAGCCGATGTCATCGGCCTCGACATGCGCGCGCACCGAGCGGACGCGGATGTTGTCGCGCACCAGCGTGACGTCGATCGGGTTGTCGGCGCCCTTGCGGACGATCTTCAGCTTGATCTTGGTGTTGACGGGGCCGCGCATCTTCTCGACGGCCTGGTTCAGGGTCAGGCCCTGCACCTGCTCGTCGTCGAGCATGGTGATGATGTCGTTGGCGAGGATGCCGGCCTTCGAGGCGGGGGTATCGTCGATCGGAGAGACGACCTTGATCAGGCCGTCTTCCATCGTGACCTCGATGCCGAGACCGCCGAATTCGCCGCGGGTTTGCACCTGCATGTCGCGGAAGCTCTTGGCGTCCATATAGCTCGAATGCGGATCGAGGCCGGACAGCATGCCGGAGATCGCGGACTCCACGAGCTTGGCGTCATCAGGCTTCTCGACATAGTCGCTGCGTACGCGCTCGAACACATCGCCGAACAGATTGAGCTGGCGATAAGTGTCCGCCGTCGCGGCACGCGCGGTGGATCCCATGAACACGGCGCGGGGCTGGGTCACGAGCAGCGTCAACGCCGCGCCGGTCGCAGCGCTGAGGAGAATTACTGAAGTCTTGCGCATCATCCGCGAACCTTTTCGCCTTCATTTGCGGCCCACCATGGGCCTGGATCGATTGGAGTGCCGTCCTTGCGGAACTCGACATAGAGCACGGGTTGACTCGCGGTGGTGGCGAGAATGGAGGCGACCTGGGACGTACTTCCCATGGTTGCGACCGGTTCCCCCGTAAGCACGAACTGTCCGATGTTAACCGAAATGCGCTCCATCCCGGCGATCAGGACATGATACCCGCCCCCGGCATTGAGGATCAAGAGTTGTCCATAGCTGCGGAAGGGGCCGGCGTAAACAACCCAACCATCACATGGCGTTGTGACCTGCGCTCCGCGCCGCGTTGCCAAAGAAATGCCTTTTTCCGCGCCGCCGGCGCCGTAGGAACCGCCAAAGTCGCGGATTTTCGTACCGTTGACGGGGAATTTGAATAGGCCTTTGGCCGAGGCAAAGGCGATCGCCGGACTGGTGCGGCTCGGGTTCTTCAGGAGGGCCGGATCGGCCTTGTTGGCGCTCCGCTGGGCGGCTGCGGCCGCCTCCGCGGCGCTTTTGACATCCTGCTCCATCTTGGTGATCAGGCCCTGCAGGCTGTCGACCTGCTTTGCGAGCGCAACGGCGCGCGTGCCTTCCGCCTCGGCGTCCTTTTCCATGCCGGCCTGCTTCTTCTGGCGCTCGTCGATCAGCGCGGCGAGACGTGTCTGATCGACGCCGAGCTTGTCGCGGTCGGAGGCCAGGTGGTCGCGCTCGCTCGTGATGCTGTTGCGGACCGTGACGAGCTCGCCGAGGTCGGCGGCGAGCTTTTCGGCGCGTGAGCGCAATTCCGGCACCACCGCGCCAAGCAGCATTGCCGTGCGTAGCGATTGCAGGGCGTCCTCGGGACGCACCAGCAAGGCCGGAGGCGCGCGGCGGCCGGCGCGTTGCAGCGCCGCCAGCACCTCGATCACCTCCGAGCGGCGTGAATCGAGCGAGCTTCGGATCTGTTGTTCGCGCCCGTCGAGCGCGTGCAGGCGCCCTTCCGTGTCCGCGATGCGACCTTCGACGTCGCGCACCCGCGCGGCGATGTCGATCAGCTGCTGATTGAGCTTGCTTTGGTCCTCGCCGATGGCGGCGATCTCGGCCTTGAGCTTGGCCTGCAGCTCGGCGGAGTTCTTCTGCTGGAGCCGCGCGGCCTCAAGCTCCTGCTCGCGCTGCTTCAGCGCATCGTTGGTTGCCGCCATGGTCGGTGTTGGCGCGGCCGCGTCTTGGACCCCGCTTTGGACCCCGCCTTGGACGGTGCTTTGTTGTGCCGGCGCAGGGCCGGCCGCGGCAAACGTCAATGCAGCGGAGAGCGAGACGCAATAAAGCCAACCGCGGCGGATGGCGCCGGAATTCACGGGAGATCGCCGCGCATGCTGCATCACATCCGAAATCGCTGTTGGTCCGGCGCTCGTCTCATGCGCGGTGATAGGGGTGTCCAGCCAAAATCGTCGCAGCCCTGTAAAGCTGCTCCAACAACATCACACGAACCATTTGATGCGGCCAGGTCGCGGCCCCAAAGGCGATCCTGCACTTTGCCTTGCCCCGCAAATCTGGCGAAAGTCCGTCGGCGCCGCCGATCACGAAAATAGTCTGGCCGACGGCCTGGTCCCGCCACTGGCCGAGCCGGCGGGCGAACGCGGAACTGTCGATATTGTCGCCGCGCTCATCGAGGGTGACAAGCACGGAGTTGTCCGGAATTGCGGCCGATATCGCCGCCGCTTCCTCGGCCATTCGCGCCGCGGCGTCACGCGCGCGGCTTTCGCCGATCTCACGGATCTCGATGCCGCGGAAGCCGAGCTTGCGGCCGATCTCGTCGAAGCGCTTCTGGTAGCGCTCCGCCAGTTCGCGCTCGGGCCCCTGCTTCAGCCGGCCGACGGCAATGACAACGATTCGCATGCGCGCAAATTATCACGCGCTCCAGCCGATTGGAGAATCGGCGCGAACCTCTAGATCGCCTTTGCCGCCCCAGGCCCCTGAGTCCACAACCGTTCGAGATTGTAGAACTCACGCACCTCGGGTCTGAACACGTGCACGATCACGTCGCCGGAATCGATCAGCACCCAATCGCAGTTGGGCAAGCCCTCGACATGAATGTTCTTGATTCCGGTTTCCTTCAGCGCCTTGGTGACGTTTTCCGCGATCGCGCCGACGTGCCGGTTGGCCCGGCCCGAGGTGATGATCAGGTAGTCGGAAAATGCCGATTTGCCGTGAAGGTCGATGGTGACCGTCTCTTCCGCCTTCATATCCTCAAGGCGGGAGAGGATCAGTTTCAGCGTCTTGTCGGCGTCGGACGGCGCAGGCAAGGCCGCAGCTTGGGTCGACGTTTTACGCGCGCTCTGTCGAGACTTGGGTAAAACTGACTTGGACAATACAGATGTGGCCAGGGACCATTCCTTTCACTGTATCGCGGGCGACCGAATCCGGCGGCCCGCGAACCATTCTATGCATGTGGGGTTAATGGTTTCAATATCCAGTACCCCGCAGCGTTCACGCACCTTTACGTCGCGGTCTTCCAGCTCCCATCCGGGTTCCGCAATCCCGTCGACGAAAGATTCATTTTCAGCCCGGTCAGGAATACCCAGGCGGGCGGGCGCTGATCGGCAAGCCTTCCTGCCTTATTCTCGGACAAACGATAGGGCGCCAGCGCCCGCGCGGCAGGCGCGGCAAGGGCGCGGAAACTTTGCGGAGGTCGATCGATCACCGCGATCGGCATCTGGGTCGCGATCCGCTGCCAGTGCTGCCAGCGATGGAATTGCGCAAGATTGTCGGCGCCCATGATCCAGACGAAGCGCGAGCCGGAAGCGCGGCGGCGCAGATAGTTGATCGTGTCTACAGTGTACCGCGTTCCGATGACGGATTCGAGACAGGTCACGTCGATCCGCGGATCGGCGGCCATGGCGCGCGCGGCCCGCGCGCGTTCTTCCAATTCATGAAGCCGGCCGTTGTCCTTGAGCGGATTCCCCGGCGACACCAGCCACCACACCCGATCGAGCCTGAGGCGCTTGATCGCGAACAGGCTGATGGTGCGATGGGCAAGATGCGGCGGATTGAACGAGCCGCCGAGCAGGCCGATGCGCATACCGTCGGTATGGAGTGGAATCTCGTGAGAGAACGGCTGCGACGCGACTGACGCTTCGTTCAATGCATACCCCACACGAACAAGCCGCTTTTGATTGGCGCGTTTTTTTGACGCGAACCGGTGCCCACTTCGCTCGAAAACGCCGTCGGTCTCACGGCCGAGTCTGTCCAGTACCGTGGATGCGGTATTTGAAGCTGGTCAGCTGATCGACGCCGACCGGACCGCGCGCGTGGAATTTTCCGGTGGCGATCCCGATCTCGGCGCCGAAACCGAACTCGCCGCCATCGGCAAACTGCGTCGAGGCGTTGTGCAGCACGATCGCGGAATCGACTTCCTTCAGGAATTTCTGCGCGGCCTTGTCGTCCTCGGTCACGATCGCATCGGTGTGATGCGAGCCGTGATCGTGGATATGCGCAATCGCGCCGTCGACGCCGTCGACCACGCGCGCCGCGATGATGGCGTCGAGATATTCGGCGGCCCAGTCTTCCTCGGACGCCGGTTTCACGCGGGTGTCGGCGCGTTGCACGGTCTCATCGCCGCGCACTTCGCAGCCGGAATCGATCAGCATCTCCACCAGCGGCTTGAGGCTCGAGGCGGCGCCGGCGCGATCGACCAGCAATGTCTCGGCGGCGCCGCAGACGCCAACGCGGCGCATCTTCGCGTTCAGCACGATCGACTTCGCCATCTCGAGATTGGCGGCGCCATCGACATAGACGTGGTTGACGCCTTCGAGATGCGCGAACACGGGCACGCGCGCTTCCTTCTCGACGCGCGCGACCAGGCTTTTGCCGCCGCGAGGCACGATGACGTCAACGGCTCCGTTCAGGCCGCTCAGGAGCAGACCGACCGCCGCGCGATCGCGCGTCGGCACCAGCGTGATGGCAGCTTCCGGCAGTCCGGTGTCGCGCAGGCCCTGCACCAGGCAATCATGGATTGCGCGGCAGGAGCGGAAGCTGTCAGAGCCGCCGCGCAGGATCACGGCATTGCCGGACTTCAGGCAGAGCACGCCAGCATCGGCGGCAACATTGGGACGGCTCTCGAAGATCACGGCGACGACGCCGAGCGGCACGCGCACGCGCTCGATGGTCATGCCGTTCGGGCGCTGCCAGCTTTCGGTGATGACGCCGACGGGATCGGGGACGTTGCGGACGGTCGCGATGCCGTCCGCCATCGCCGTGACGCGCGCCGGCGTTAGCGTCAGGCGGTCGATGAAGGCACCTGTGACACCGCTTGCGCGCGCCTCGGCGACGTCCTCGGCATTGGCCGTCAGGATCGCCGGCGCGTTGGCGCGGATCGCACGCTCCATCGCTTCCAGCGCGCGGTTCTTCTGCTCCGGCGGCGCCAGCGACAGCGCCCGCGCCGCGGCACGGGCCCGTGCGCCGAGGTCGTTCATCAGGGTGACCAGATCGTCGTTGCCGTCGATGGCTTTGAGGGGCGCGGTCATGGCTGTCTTCGTCGTCTATTTTGGCCTTCGGTTAAGCCCATGTCGTAGCATGGAATTTAACGTCTTGGCGAGGCGCGGAACCGGCATGGCAGGCCGCCGGTTTCGGTCCCTTTGCCAGTCCGTTGGGGCACCCAATGCCATCGCTGTTTGGGATCGCCGCCCTTGCTGCTGGACGTTGATGTCATTAAATATCATAAATTGATATTTGGAGACTCGAGACGATGGCAAGCAGCTACAGCATCGGGAAGCATTTCGAGGAGTTCATCGACGGCCTGATCGAAAGCGGCCGGTACTCCACCGCGAGCGAGGTTTTGCGCGACGGCTTGCGGCTGATCGAGGAGCGCGAAGAACGCCGCAGGGCCAAGCTCGAGGCGCTGCGCGCGGAAATCCAGAAGGGATTTGACAGCGGTCCTGCCGAGGAAGTCGATATTGGTGAAATGATAAAGTCGATCAAGGAGCGCGGACGGCAGCGATTGGCCGTGCAAAAACGTGGCGAATAAATTTCGTAAACGCGAGCAGGTCGATCGCGATCTTGACTCAATCTGGAATTTTATCGCCGCTGACAGCACCAGCGCCGCAGACAAGCTGATCGGTCGTTTCGGCGAGGTCTTCGAAATGCTCACGCAAAACCCGCTGGCCGGACGCGAACGGGCCGATTTGCGACGCGGTATGCATAGCTTCCCGGTTCGAAACTACGTGGTCTTCTACCTTCCACTCTCCGATGGAATCGAAGTCGTCCGCGTGATGCACGGCCGCCAGGACATCGAAGCCGACGATCTGGGCGACTAGTTCGACTCGACCTGACGCGGACCGCTCACCACCAGGTCGTCGCGGTGGATCATTTCGACGCGGCCGCTGATGCCCAGAATCGCCATCGCGTCAGGCGAGGAGCGGCCCTTGATCTTCTCGGCGTCCTCGGCGTCGTAGGCGACCAGGCCGCGGCCGATTTCATGGGTGTCGGGACCACGCACCACCACCGCGTCGCCGCGGGCGAACTGGCCATCGATCCGGATCACCCCGGCCGGCAGCAGGCTCTTTCCGGCGCGCAATGCGTTCACCGCGCCGGCGTCGATGGTCAGCGTGCCCTTGGGCTCGAGGGAGCCCGCGATCCAGCGTTTTCGCGCGGTGACCGGATTGGCCGGCGTCAGGAACCAGGTGCAGTGGCCGCCGTCGGCGATCGCCTTCAGCGGATGCTCGATCTTGCCGGAGGCGATCAGCATATGCGTGCCGCCGGTGGTCGCGATCTTCGCCGCCTCGATCTTGGTGCGCATGCCGCCGCGCGACAGTTCCGAGCCCGCATCTCCCGCCATCGCCTCGATCTCGGCGCTGACGCTCTCGACGACCGGAATCAGCCTGGCATTCGGATTTTGCGACGGCGGCGCGTCGTACAGCCCGTCGATGTCGGACAGCAGGATCAACAGATCGGCGCTCGCCATGGTGGCGACGCGCGCGGCGAGCCGATCATTGTCGCCATAGCGGATTTCATTGGTCGCGACCGTGTCGTTCTCATTGATCACGGGCACGGCGCGCCATTCCAGAAGCTTCGCAATGGTCGAGCGCGCGTTGAGATAGCGCCGCCGCTCCTCGGTGTCCTGCAAGGTGACGAGGATCTGGCCCGCGCCGATGTCATGCGCGCCCAGCACCTCCGACCAGATCCGCGCCAGCGCGATCTGGCCGACGGCGGCAGCGGCCTGGCTCTCTTCCAGCTTCAGGCCGCCACGCGGCAATCTCAGCTTGGCTCGTCCAAGCGCGATCGATCCCGACGAGACGATCAGGACTTCGCGGCCTTCGCCATGCAGTTTCGCGAGGTCGGCGGCGAGCGCCGACAGCCAGGACGCGCGCACTTCGCCGGCTTCCGAATCGATCAGAAGCGACGAGCCGACCTTGACGACGATGCGCCGGAAATTCTTGAGCTGAGGGCGGGCCATGATGTTTCGGGCAAGCAGTTTCGCGGAAAGCAATACGCGTCACTCTCCGACTTTGGAAGTGGCGCGTTGGGGCGAAAATCCGCGAAAGTTAAGGCGGATCGTCCAATTTGAGGCTCCGTGCGCGGCAATCCGTGCCGGTTGGACTTTATGGCGATTTCACGGAGCTGCCGGCTTTGCTGTACTGTGCCGAAATCATCCGGGATCGAGGGGAGCAAATGCACCGACGGGATTTCGTGGCTGGCGCGCTGGCGCTGCCGATGCTGGCGACGGCGGATCGAGCATTTGCGTCGGACCCGCTGATGAAGATCATCTTCCCGTTTTCGGCCGGCGGTGGCGGCGATGTGCTGTGCCGCCTGGTGGCGCAGGAAATAAGTCAGCCGCTTGATCGTACCGTCATCGTCGACAACCGCACCGGAGCCGACGGACTGATCGGGATCAGGACGGTGAAGACCGCCGCCCCTGACGGGACGACGGCGCTCGTGACCACCGGCCCGACCATGTATTTGCTGCCGATGGTCGAGACCCACCCGAGCTTCAATACCGAAAAGGATTTTGTCCCGGTCTCGCTGCTGGCTCGCTTCGATTTCGGGATCGTGGCCGGACCCGCGGTCGCCGCCGATCTGAAGCAGCTTGATTTCAAGCAGCTCGTGACCTGGCTCAAGGACCACCCGAGCCAGGCCACGTTCGGCGTGCCGAGTAACGGCACCATTCCGCACTTCACCGGCTCGAAGCTCGAGAAGATATTGGGAATACCGATGACGCGCGTGGCCTATCGGGGCAGCGCGCCTATTATCAACGACCTTCTCGGCAAAACCTTGCCATTCGGAATCACCACGGTTGCCGATGCGATGCCGCAGCATCGCGGGGGCGGGGTGAAAATCCTGGCCGTGAGCAGTGCGGAACGCTCGCCACTGCTGCCCGACGTGCCGACCCTGAAGGAGAGCGGCGTCGATCTCGTCGCCGATGGTTGGTACGGGATGTGGTTGCCGGCCGGCAGCTCAACCGATTTCGCCTCGAAGCTCAGCGCTGCAGCATCGGCCGCGTTGGCCAAGCCCGATGTGAAGCAGAGGCTCCTTACCATCGGGCTCATTCCCGTGGGTTCGACTCCGGAAGGGCTTGAACAGGAGCTCGCGGCGAATACCGCGTTCTGGCAGCCGATCGTGAAGGCGACGGGCTACAAGGTCGAGAATTAGAACTTCTGGCGGCCTTGTTCCGAAGGGCGTCATCGCCGATGATGGCCCCCAATAAACAACAAGTCTGCCAGGGGGAGCGCCACGACGCGCGTTTTGCATTGCATTTTTGCAGCTGCGTTGCTGTTGTCCGGAACGGTACCCTCGATGGCTGAGGGATATCCGGCGCGGCCGGTACGCGTGGTTGTCGGATTTCCGGCCGGCGGCCCGACGGACATCATCGCGCGCATCGTTGCGCAAAAGCTTTCGGACAGCCTTGGCCAGCAGTTCTATGTCGAGAATCTCCCGGGCGCGGGCAGCAATATCGCTTCCGGTCAGATCGCGCGCGCTACTCCCGACGGCTACACTATTTTGGCGATCAGTACGGGCTTCATGGTGAATCCCAGCCTTTACGCCAAGGTGCCCTACGATCCGATCAAGGACTTCTCGGCCGTCACGTTGGTCGCGGCTTCACCCAACGTCGTGGTGGTCAACCCGCAGGTTCCAGCCAAGACGTTGCCGGAGCTTGTACAGCTGATCCGGGACAATCCCGGCAAATACAGCTATGCCGGCCCCGGCATCGGCTCAACGCCGCAGCTCGGCGGCGAGTTGTTTCGCCTGACCTACAAGCTCGATCTGATCCACGTTCCCTTCACCGGCGCAGCGCCGGCCGTGCAGTCGACCATTGGCGGCCATACACCCATTGCCTCTACCGCGCTGCCCTCCTCCATGTCGGCGATACAGGCCGGTCAAGTGCGTGCGATCGCCCTGGCGGCGACGGAGCGCGCGCCGCAATTGCCCGACGTGCCAACCTTCGCCGAACAGGGCGTGAAAGATCAGGAAGCCGATACCCTGACCGGCATCGTTGCGCCGGCGGGCACGCCGAAAGAGATTGTTGAGCTGCTTTCACGCACGATTGCCAAAGCTGTCGCAGAGCCCGAGGTTCGGGAGCGGTTTGCGACGTTGGGATTCCGGCCGGTAGCCAACACGCCCGACGAATTTGCCGCTCGCATCAAGCTCGAGATCGAAAAGTGGGGCAAGGTGGTGCGCGACGCCAATCTCAGGATCGAATGACCGACGCGAGCGCGCCTATCGTACCGACCTTGCATCGATCTGGGCGCGGATCGAGGCCAGTTCCGTTTCGTCCCAGATGCCGATCAGGATGCCGCCTTTGACCTGGAGCTGGCTATCGGCATACGACGCAATCTTCTCGTTGCTTGTGGTGATGTGGTTGTTGGGATGCAACGCCCAGTCGAACAGCGCTGCCTGCAGCCGCGCAATCACCTCGGCACATGAAGGGTCCACGCCGCGATCGACGAATTCCTGCGGATCGCTTTCGAGGTCGTACAGCATCGGCCGGAAGCCGGAGGCGTGGATGTATTTCCAGCGGCCGTCGAATACCATGAACAGGCGGCAGCGTTCGATCGGCTGCTGGAGCTTCAGCCGCACGTCCTGCATGGCGTAGTCATATTCGGAGAATACGACCTTGCGCCAATCGGCCGGCTTTGGTCCGCGTAACAGCGGCAACAGCGAACGGCCTTCCAGGATATGCTTCGGGGGTGTGCCCTCGAAATAGTCGACAAAGGTCGGCGCGAGGTCGATCGCCTCCACCAGCGCGTCGCAGACGGTGCCGCGCGTGCTGTCCGCCTCCTTCGAGGGATCGATCACGATCAGCGGAATCCTGGCGGACTGCTCGTGGAACAGATCCTTCTCGCCCATCCAGTGATCGCCGAGATAATCGCCGTGATCGGACGTGAACACGATCATGGTGGTATCGAGCAGGCCGCGTGCCTCCAGGAATTTCACCAGCACGCCCATCTGGTCGTCGATCTGCGTGATCAGTCCCATATAGGTCGGGATCACCTTCTCGCGGGCCTCGTCGCGAGACATGTTTCTGGAATAGCGCATGTCCATGTAGGCCGCGAATACCGGGTGCGCCTCTTGCCGTTCGTTCTCCGAACGAATCGCGGGCAGCACATCCTTGGTGCCATACATGCTGGCATAGGGTTCAGGCGCGATGTAGGGCCAGTGCGGCTTGATATAGGAGAGATGCAGGCACCACGGCCGTCCGTCATCCTCCGCTTCACGGATGAAATCCATCGCGCGTCGCGTCATATAGGGGGTCTCGGAGTGCTCGTCCGGCACGCGCGCGGCCTTGTCGGCGTGAACCAGAAGCCAGCCGTTCTGCAGCGAGCCGTCGGCATTCTCGCCGGAGTTCGCCCAGTGCTCCCAGGGATTTTGCGCGTCAAAGCCCTTCTCGCGCAGATATGAATCGTAACGCGGCCGCGGCCGTCCGGTCGGATGCAGGCCGTCGTCGCGCTCGTACGGCTCGAAGCCGCATTCGCTGACATGCACGCCGATGATCGAATCCGGCGCGATGCCGAGCGCCTTCAGACCTTCGATGTCGGGCGCCATGTGGGTCTTGCCGACCAGGACATTGCGCACGCCGATCTTCTTGAGGTGATCGCCGAGCGTCGGCTCGCCGACCCGCAGCGGCCAGCCATTCCAGTGCGAGCCGTGCGAGCGCATGTAGCGGCCGGTATAGAACGACATCCGCGAGGGGCCGCAGATCGGCGACTGCACGTAGGCGTTCGAGAACAGCACGCCGCGCTTCGCCATCGCGTCGATGTTCGGGGTCTTCAGCGTGGGGTGGCCGGTGCAGCCGAGATAATCATAGCGAAGCTGGTCGCACATGATCCAGATGACATTCTTCGCGTGCCCCATGTCACCCAGCCCTTACGTTTGCTGAATTTTTACGCTTCCCAGGGCGCCATCTGTGCGGCGCGCTTGCCCTTGGTTGTGACCTGCTTGTCGCCAATCACCTCGGTAAGCGCCCGCAGCGCTTCCTTGACGCCCTGGCCGATTGCGCCCGAGATCAACAGCGGCGTTTTCTTGGCCGCGCGCCTCAGCCGGTCCTTCTGCTTCTTCAATTCATCCGGCCCGACCGCGTCGATCTTGTTCAGCGCCACGATCTCGATCTTCTCTGCAAGCTGTCCGCCATAGGCTTCCAGCTCGCCGCGCACGGTCTTGTAGGCCTTGCCGGCATGCTCGGTCGTCGCGTCGACCAGATGCAGCAGCACGCGGCAGCGCTCGACATGGCCGAGGAATCGATCGCCAAGGCCGGCGCCTTCATGCGCGCCTTCGATCAAGCCGGGAATGTCCGCGAGCACGAACTCGCGGCCATCGGCATTCACGACGCCGAGCTGCGGGTGCAGCGTGGTGAAGGGATAGTCGGCGATCTTCGGCCGCGCCGCGCTGACCTTGGAGAGGAAGGTCGATTTGCCGGCATTGGGCAGGCCGACCAGGCCGGCATCGGCGATCAGCTTCAGCCGCAGCCAGATCCAGCGCTCCTCTCCCGGCTGGCCGGGATTGGCATTGCGCGGCGCGCGGTTGGTCGCAGACTTGAAATGCGCGTTGCCGAAGCCGCCATTGCCGCCCTCGGCGAGCACGAATTTTTCGCCGAGCGTGGTGAAGTCGTGGATCAACGTCTCGCGATCCTCGTCGAATACCTGCGTTCCGACGGGAACTTTCAGCACGATCGGCTTGCCATTGGCGCCATGGCGGTCCTTGCCCATGCCATTCTCGCCTTTTTGTGCCTTGAAGTGCTGCTGGTAGCGGTAGTCGATCAACGTGTTCAGCCCGTCGACCACTTCGATCACCACATCGCCGCCGCGACCGCCATTGCCGCCGGAGGGGCCGCCGAACTCGATGAACTTCTCGCGGCGAAACGCCACGCAGCCGTTACCGCCGTCGCCGGAGCGGACATAGACCTTGGCTTCATCGAGGAATTTCATGACTTCCTAGGTAAGGCAGGAGCGCGCAGGCGGCAACCCGCCAGGGCCGCAATTCCCGCGGGAAGCCTTAATATGCAATGTTTCGTGGCCTTCCGTTTGCGTCATGCCGGCCGCCTGCGGATCAGGAACTTCTGCATCCCCTCCAGCACCAGCTCTTTGCGCTGGTTGTGCACGGCGCTTTGCAAGGCAACAACGCCGGTGGTTCGGCCCGGTGTCAGCTCGATCACCTCGAGCGCGGGATAGATGGTGTCGTCGGCATAGACCGGCTTCAGGAAGCGGCTCGATTGTTCGAGGAAGCCGACCAGCGAGTCCTCGACCAGGAACGGAAACAGGCCTGCGCCGGGCGCCGTGTGGATCAGGGTCTGAAAGCCGTGTGCGAGCAGACTAGGCATGCCGCGGGCGCGGCAATATTCGACGTCGTAATGGATCGGATGGGTGTCGCCGCTGGCGGTCTGGAACGCTGCAAAGATCGCTGATGTCTGCGTGCGGCCCGGCAGCACGAAGCGCTCATGAAGCACAAAATCCTCGAACCAGCGCTGCTGGGCCACCATGCGGTGCGTGGCGGGATCAAAGTCGGTCATCGTGAGCGTCCTGCGATGTTGAGACGCAAATAGCGGTATCGCAGAGCCTGGGCCGCTACAATTGGCCGGGATCGTCATGCCCCGGGGCTTGTCCCGGGCATCCACGTCCTTCAAAAGGGGCGCGGCATGTCCCTGCTCGGCAAAATCTCCACCCACACCGATGAGCGTTCCGCGCGGCTCGCCGGCATCGGCTTGATGCTGCTAGGCGTCTTCATGTTCTCGTTCGGCGATGCGCTCGGGAAATATCTGGTCGGTACCTATGCAGTCGGGCAATTGCTGTGGCTGCGCGCCTGCGCGGCGCTGCTCGTGCTCTCGCCCTTGATCTGGCGGCAGCGCGAGAAGTTCCTCGGGGTCGAGCGGCCGAAACTGCAGGCGGTCCGCGTCTTGCTCTCGACGCTGGAAGTCGCAGCGTTCTTCCTCGCGACCGTCTATCTGCCGCTCGCCGACGTCACGACCTACTATCTCGCCTGTCCGATCTTCGTCACCGCGTTGTCGGCGCTGGTGCTGCGCGAGCGCGTCGGCTGGCGGCGCTGGACCGCGATCCTGATCGGCTTTGGCGGCGTGCTGATCGCGCTGCGGCCGTCGGCGCAGACCATAAGCCTGCCCGCGATGGTCGCTCTCGGTGGCAGCCTGTCGTTCTCGATCCTGATGCTGATCACGCGCAGCCTGCGCGCGACGCCCGATATCGTGATGGCGAGCTTGCAGTTCGTCGGCACATTCGTGCTCGGCGCGCTGATGTCGCCATTCGGCTGGGTGACGCCCAGCGCGTCCAGCCTGGCGATGTTCGCGATCGCCGGCTGCATTTCGGTCACCGCGCTGATTTGCGTCAACCGCTCCCTGAAACTCGCCCCGGCAAGCGTCGTCGTGCCCTATCAATATTCGATGATCGTGTGGGCCGTGATGTTCGGCATCGTCGTGTTCGGCGACGTGCCGCGACCCGCGACCGTTGTCGGCGCGGCCATCATCATCGGAGCGGGGCTCTACATCTTCCTGCGCGAGCGCGAGCTGGGGCGCGGGGAAAGCGCGGTCAATCCGCCGGCGTGAGCGGTCGTCCCGGGCAAGCGAAGCGCGACCCGGGACCCATAACCACCGATGTCAGTTGATGTGCAGGGCGGGAGCGACAGCCTGGCTTGAGAAACCAAGCCCTGTGGTTATGGGTCCCCGCTTTCGCGGGGACGACGGCGGAGTTTGCTGCCGGCTACCGCGCCTTCCTTGTTGAACTCGCCCAGTTCTTCAGCGACGACCAGACGCCGCGGGAGAGGCGGAAGCAATCGACCGGGGTCGAGGAGCCGAGCGCCTCGAAGCGATGCAGCTCGACGCCGGTCCACTGGAAGCCGCACTTCTCCAGGATGTTGCGCGACGTCGGATTGGCGACACGGGCGCCGGCGCACAGCGTCTCGTGGTCGAACTCCTCGAAAAAATAGTCGATCACGGCGCGCGCGGCTTCGGTGCCAAAGCCCTGGCCCCAGTGATCGAAGCCGAGCCAATAGCCGAGTTCGGGTGCATCCAGATCGCGCCAGCTGAGGCCAACCAGGCCGATCGGCACAAAATTCTGTTCGATCAGGAACACCACTTCGTTGCGGTCGACGGCCGTGGCGCGCACGAATTCGACGGCATGTTCCTGAAGATAGGGATGCGGGAGGTGACGGGTATTTTCTGCAATGCGCCGGTCATTGGCCAGACGCGCGATCGCTTTTACGTCCGCGAGCGTCGGGCTGCGCAAGGTCAGCCGTTCGGTCTCGAGGACGCAAGGACAGGCCTCGCGCAAGGTAGGGGGTGGGATATCCTGCAGCATGTCGGGCTCCATCAAATCTATGCATCAAAACTAAAAAAGGGGAGGCCGGTTTCCCGCCTCCCCTTTGGAGCCTCTCAAAGACTCCGCCGGTTCGTCAGGACCCGGCGGACTCATAATTTTGTCCACCGTCTATTCGGCTGCAGCCTCGGTCATCGGGAGAACCGATACGAACGTGCGGCCATTGGCTTTTGCATGAAATTCGACACGACCTTCGATCTTGGCGAACAGAGTGTGATCGGTGCCCATGCCGACATTAAGGCCGGGATGCCAGGTCGTCCCGCGCTGACGCGCGATGATGTTGCCGGGAATCACATGCTCGCCACCATAGGTCTTGATGCCAAGGCGCTTACCCTTGGAATCGCGTCCGTTTCGCGATGAACCGCCTGCTTTTTTGTGAGCCATGGCCCGTCTCCAAACTTACCGTTTTATTAGGTCAATTCCTTGAAGGAATCATTTCACTTTTTGTCACGCTTTCTTGGCTGTCGGCGCGCGCAGCTTACGGACAGCTTACGCCGCCTCGTCGCTGTCCGCCGCAGGCTTCGCCACCTTGGCCTTCTTTGGCCGCGGGCCGATCGAAGGCTTGGCGTTGTCGGCGAGAATCTCGGTGATGCGAAGCACCGTGAGCTCGTCGCGATAGCCACGCTTGCGGCGCGAATTCTTGCGGCGGCGCTTCTTGAACGCGATCACCTTTGGACCGCGCTTGTGCTGCAGCACTTCGGCCGCAACGGAGGCGCCTGCCACCGTGGGCGTTCCCAGCGTCGGCGTGTCACCGCCGAGAACCAGCACTTCACCCAGCTGCACGATCGTGCCGACGTCGCCGGCGATCTTGCCAATCTCGAGCACATCATCCGGAACGACGCGGTATTGCCGGCCGCCGGTCTTGATGACTGCGAACATCGTTTTATTCCTTCGTGTTCGATCCCGGCCTCGAACCAAAGTCCGGGTCGGCTTCTTGTTCAGTCGTTATGGCTTTTTTGCTTCGCGCGATCGTCGAGCGACCTCGCGCAAAAACGATCGGCGCGAGAAATCCCGCGCCGGAATGGGCAGACTTATAGCGTCTCACCACGCCGAGTCAAGGCGAAGTGCTCCGAAAACCGGCCAAAAATGAAGGGTTTCGCCGGTTTTTGCCGTTCCAGGCGGGGCCGGGGGCCGCCGCTAGGAATCCGCCAGCGCGTGGCGGCGCACCGTCTGGGGCGGCCGTCCCAGCACGCGCAGGAAGGCGCGTCGCATCCGCTCGCGGTCGGCAAAACCGGTCTCGTCGGCTACCACGCCGAGCGAATGCCGGCCATTCTCCATCAGCTCGCGTGCCGCCTCGACGCGGAGTTGCTCGATGGCCTTGGCCGGGGACTGCCCGGTCTCGGCCCGAAATGCGCGGCTAAACTGGCGCGGGCTCAGCCGCGCCACATCGGCCAGTTCTTCCACTGAAAGCGGGTTGCGCAGATTGCGCTTGGCATAGTTGAGCGCGTTCTGGATGCGATCCGATTTCGGCTCCAGCTCCAGCAGCGCCGAGAACTGCGACTGGCCGCCGGCGCGGCGGTGGTAGACGACGAGCTTGCGTGCAACCGAGCGCGCGACGGCGAGGCCAAGGTCTTTCTCGACCATGGCGAGCGCAAGATCGATGGTTGCCGTCATGCCAGCCGAGGTCCAGATCGGCCCGTCAATGATGTAGATGCGATCCTGCTCGACCTTGAGCTTCGGAAATCGCGCCTGAAGATCGGCCGCATATTGCCAATGCGTCGACACGCGGCGGCCGTCGAGTACGCCGGCTTCAGCAAGCGAGAAAGCGCCGACGCAGGGGCCGGCGATGCGCTGCGACGATGCCATCGCGCGCCGTACGTAATCGGTAAGTTTCGGCGTCGCCGGCCTCAGTTCGGTGCCCGCGCCGATGAAGAGCGTGTCAAAGCTGCGTTCGCCGAACGCCTCGGTTTCGACGTTGAAGCCAGCCGAGCAGGGCACCGGACCGCCATCCTCCGACAGCAGCGTCACCCGATAAAACGCCTCACCCGCGACCAGATTCGCGATCTCGAAAACGGTGATGGCGGTGAAGCCCATCACCTGAAATCCCGGAAAAACGACGAATCCGATCTGCTGCACGGGGATCTCCAACGGACGTCCGGAAAAGCTGTATATATGACATTTGAGACGTAAGGAAGGGGGGCTAGAAGGTTGAACCGGGGCCCAAACAGCCTGTCAGGGTCAAGAAGGAGACCAACATCATGTCCAAGTCAGCCAAAGGCGCTGCGCTCGTCACAGGCGCTTCGTCCGGAATCGGTGCCATCTATGCGGACCGGCTTGCACGGCGTGGCTACGACCTGATCCTCGTTGCGCGCAATCGCGAGCGCCTTGAAGGGCTCGCGAGCCGGCTCGCCGGGGAGACAGGACGATCCATCGACATCGTCGCAGCCGATCTCAACAATCAAGGCGATCTCGCCCGGGTCGAAAAAGTGCTGCGCACGGATGCGAACATCACCGTGCTCGTCAATAATGCCGGCGTCGGCGCGACCGCGCCGCTGCTGGCCTCCGACGTCGACAAGATGAGCGACATGATCGCGCTCAACGTCAACGCGTTGACGCGGCTGACCTACGCGGCCGTGCCGGGATTTGTGGCGCGTGGTGGCGGCACCGTCATCAACATTGCGTCGATTGTCGGCGTCGCACCGGAAATGCTCAACGGCGTCTATGGCGGCACCAAGGCCTTCGTCCTTGCGCTGACGCGGTCGCTCCAGCATGAACTCAAGGACAAGAATGTGCGCGTGCAGGCGGTCCTGCCGGGCGCGACGGCGACCGAGTTCTGGGATCTCGCCGGTACGCCGGTCGCGCATCTGCCCGGCGAAATCGTGATGAAGGCCGAGGACATGGTCGATGCGGCACTCGCAGGTCTCGATCAGGGCGAACTCTTCACCGTGCCGTCGCTGCCTGACCCCGCGGATTGGCAGGCGTACGAGCAAGGCCGCCAGAAACTGCTGCCAAATCTCTCCCGCAGCGCCCCGGCGTCGCGCTATCGGACGGTTGCGGCATAGCAAGCCAGCCAGGCGGAAGGTAGCGTGATGAGAGACGAACTCCCCGGCCGTGTCACCTGCCCGGCCGGGGAGGCAACCAAATCAGTTCCAGATCGTTAGTGAGTGGAACTCCACCCGGGCAGGGCAGCATGGCTGAGGACGTCGTCGCCACAACGGGCATCGCCCATCACGGTGCCAGCCGGCTACCGTCGGTCGATGTCGACAGCTTCAATGTCGAATTGAAGGACGACGAGGGATTTTTGGGGGACCGCGCCTCCAAGGGCGCCTTCCGGAAAATCTTCGATCGCTGGCGCAAGCCACTGCGCAAGACCGGCAAGGATCCGTTCGGCGACGTGCCGTCGGAAAAGATCAGCAAGAAAGCGCTGGACGACATGCTGGTTGGCGACGACACCGAGGCCTCGGCTGTGGTGCACAGCGCGATCGAGGAATTCGCGCAGGAACTCGCCTATGTGACGCGGCGCTTTCTCAAGACCAAGGCGTGGGCCAGGACCGAGCGCATCGTGGTCGGCGGCGGCTTTCGCGACAGCCGGCTCGGCGAGCTTGCCATCGCACGCACCGAGATCATCCTGCGGTCGGAGGATTTCAAGGTCGACATGATGCCGATCCGCTTTCATCCCGACGAGGCCGCGCTGATCGGCGCCGTGCATCTCGCGCCGTCGTGGATTTTCGAGGGTTATGACAGCATCCTGGCGGTCGATATTGGCGGCACCAACATGCGCTGCGGCCTGGTCGAGACGCGCTGGAAGAAGGCTGAAGATCTGTCGAAGGCGGCCGTGTGGAAATCCGAACTCTGGCGCCACGCCGATGACGAGCCGACGCGCGAAGGTGCGGTGAAGCGGCTGGCGAAAATGCTCAAAAACCTGATCGAAGCTGCCGACGAGGAAGGATTCAAGCTTGCGCCGTTCATCGGCATCGCCTGTCCCGGCGTCATCCGGGAAGACGGCGGCATCGAGAAGGGCGCACAGAATCTTCCGGGCAATTGGGAGAGCAGCAAGTTCAACCTGCCGGCGAGTCTGGTCGAAGCCATTCCCGCCATCGGCGATCATGATACCGCGGCGCTGATGCATAATGACGGCGTGGTGCAGGGCCTCGCCGAAGTGCCGTTCATGCAGGATGTCGAGCGCTGGGGCGTGCTCACCATCGGCACCGGGCTCGGGAATGCGCGATTTACCAATCGCCGAAAAGACAATGGCAGGGCCGAGAAGAGGAACGGCGACAAGAAGGATAAGAAGTAACCTTGAGCGGTTAGGTTAAAAACGACTTCAGATTGCCGCTTCCGCCGCAATTGCTAGCGTGTCCCGGCCGCTCACACTGACCGGCGGGACCCCAACCCTCCGGCCAGTATTGCAATGAGACGGCACGGGACCGCCAATGTGTAACCGCGTATGGCGGTCCCACTTTTTTCAGTGAAAATTTCGGATGGGCGCTCGCGCTCGTGAAAGAAGGCCTCTCCTCCTACCGGGAGAGGCCTTCTGCGCTTTATTTCCAGCCGACGCGCGTGAAGAACGACGCGATCTCGCTTGCGGCGCGATTCGGATCCTCGCGATGCGGGAAATGTCCAACGTCGGAAAACATCGCGAGATCGAGATTCGAAAAGGTCTCGCCCAGGCGATCCGTCCAGGAATAGGGAAACAGCGGATCATGCTCGGCCCAGCGCACGCAGGTTCGTACATCGATCGGGGCAAGCCTTGGCGCTTCACCCTGCATCATCGCGATGCGGCCGGCATGGGACGCGCGGTAATGCGCAAAGCCGCCCGCGAGATTCCCTTCTTTCAGAAAGTTGTCCGTGAAGGCATCCAGCACGTCGTCGAACGCGTCCTTGCGGTATGACCAGTCTTTCAGGAAATGCCCGATATAGGCCCGGCAGCTGTCGCGGGTCGCGCCGACGAGAGCAGGCGCCATCTCCATCTGGTGGAACGACTGATACCAGATGTGATTGAGCCGGTCGGGCGCGCCCATGCGGGCACCGATGCCGGGATAGACGAAATCGAAGAAGAACAATCCGGCGAGCCGCGCCGGTGCCATGCGCGCCAACGGCTGCATCACAGCGCCGCCAACATCGTGGCCGACCACGCCAAAGCGCCCGATCCCGAGTGCCTGCATCAGTGCCAGCATGTCGGCGGCGTGCTGGTCGGGCCCGTAGGCGCCGGCGGGCTTGTCGCTGTCGCCGAACCCGCGCAAATCCGGCGCGATCAGGTTGTATCGGCCGGCGAGCCGCATCATGACCGGCTCCCAGGTCAGCCAGAATTCGGGCCAGCCATGCAGCAATAACAGCGGTTTTCCGGTTCCTGCCCGCGCCACGTGGAATCGGGCGCCATTGGCCTCAAGGTGGAGGTGCTCGATCATCGGCGAACCCCTCGCTGGCGCTCGAAAAGGCCAAAGGATTTATCATTCCGTGCCTTGTCTGGTCAGCCATCCTCGCCTAGAACACGGCCCGACCTTGGGGGCTTCGCCCCTGATTTGGCGCCTTGGAGAGGTGGCAGAGTGGTTGAATGCACCGCACTCGAAATGCGGCATAGGTGCAAGCCTATCGGGGGTTCGAATCCCTCCCTCTCCGCCAGCACGCACAAAAATCCAATAAAATCAACAGGTCATTGATTGACATAGGCTTTTGCCGCCCGGATTGGTACACACGGGTGGTGCACGTGACTCTCTCAATGACTCGTCCCTGGAAGCATCCTGATAGCGGCTATTATTGGTTCCGGAAACGTGTTCCGGATGATCTTCGCAATCTCGTCGGGAAGCGAGAAGAGCGCTTCAGTTTGGGCACGCGGGACCCGGCCGAGGCCAAGCGGCTCCTTGCGCTTAAGCTGGCTGAAGTCGAGGAGCGTTGGTCCAATTTGCGGCGGGGAGAGCGGCCGTTATCGCCGGAGGAGATCGATCGAGAAGCGGCTGCAATAGGCGAGCGATTTCGTCGACAGCTCGAAGCCGCACCGTATGAATCGGTGGACTGGGACCTCAATGTCGGCGCCACCTTATGGAAAGAACCGACGCCTGCCGAAGTTGTTGCGCAGATGTTTGAACCTGCAGCTGCAAAAGTCGTGGAGGACAAACAGCGATCGCGTCAGCGAAAGCTCTGCTACTATTTCGTCGATCTGCATCTGACCGGGAAGGAATTGTTTCTTCATCGCGACGATCGGGAGAAGGTGGCACGAGCTGCTACCATCGAGTTGCAGCGTGCCGTCCAAGATCGCCAAGCTTATTTACTGGGCAAAGCCGAAGTCCGGCCAAATGCTAACGAGTCTTCAGCTCTTCGCCCGGTCGCCGCTTTGCTAACGTTCGAAATGATCATTCAAGGTTGGCTCGTCGAGAAGAAACCAAACCAAAAGACCGAATACACGTGGCGCAGGGTCATGAAGGAGCTCTCTCGGTTCCTCGGCCACGATGATGCACGTCGCGTTCGCGCGGAGAACCTTGTGGAGTGGAAAGCCGATCTTCTTGCGAAGGAGCTGAAGGCTAAAACGATTCGCGACAGTAAACTGGCGCCGGTGCGAGCCATTTTTCAGTGGGCGGTCGATAACCGAAAGCTTGATGCTAATCCTGCTGCACGCATCAACATCGATCTCAAGGCGCGATCGTCTGAGAAGAGACGCGGATACACGGACGATGAGGCCAAGATCATCTTGCAGGCCGCGCGCGGGGAGCGGGAAGCGCACAAGCGTTGGGTGCCCTGGGTCTGCGCCTACACCGGCGCCCGCATCTCGGAAATCTGCCAACTGCGCTCGGAAGACATCAAACAGATCGATGGGATCTGGTGCATTGCTTTCGCAGCCGAAGCGGGTTCACTGAAGAACGTGAATTCGGAGCGCGTGGTGCCGGTGCATTCCGCGTTGGAGGAAGAAGGATTCCGGAAATTCGCCACAGCTGTCCGCACGGGGCCGTTGTTTGCCGATCTTGCACCAGACCGTTTCGGTAGCCGCGGCGGGACGGGAACGAAGATTCTAAGTCGATGGATTAGATCGCTCGGTGTGACCGACAAGCGGATTTCACCGAACCATTCGTGGCGTCATCGCCTCAAGACACTCGGTCGTCGTAATGGGCTAGCATTGGATATTCTCGATGCAATGACAGGGCATGGACGCAAGACGGTTGCGGATACTTACGGGGAATTCCCACCAGACGCCATGTTGCGCGAGTTGTCGAAGATACCGCAGATCAAATTTTGACCGCCGTCGATGCACTACCCAAAATCTAGCTCTTGGAATTGCCGGCGCGGACCTTCAGACAGAGCCCCCGCGCCCGTCCGCGTACATTCCCGGCTCGAGACTCTGTCTGATCTTCATTGCGGTCGGCACCCGTATGCGAGCCATCCTCCGCGTCATGTCCGCCGATATGGATGGCTGGCGTCGGTCGATCGCCGACGAAGTTGCGAGTGTGGGGGTAATACCCGCGAATGAAGGCAAACGGCTGGCCGAACAAATTTCGGAGGGGCGCTTTCCGGGACAGTTTTATTCTTTCGGACGCGTGGCACGGTTAGGGCGATATGGTATGTGCGGCCCCAACGAGGACGTTACCCAGTGGCAGATATCGTTACCCCGGCTCGTCGGTCCGAAATGATGAGTCGCATCCGGGGGAAGGGAACGAAACCCGAGCTGCTGGTCAGGAGCGCCGCACACCGGCTCGGGTTCCGGTTTAGACTTCATGTGAAGGACCTGCCTGGATCGCCCGACGTAGTTTTCCCCAAGAGGAAGGTCGCCCTGTTCGTCCACGGCTGTTTCTGGCACAGGCACGGGGGGTGCCCTTGTTGCTATGTGCCTAAGTCGAATATACAATTCTGGCGGGAGAAATTTAAGAAGAACGTGCTGCGCGACAGGCGCGTGCGGACGGGGCTGGAGGAGATGGGTTGGCGGGTCGCAGTCATCTGGGAGTGCGAGACGGCAGATTCTGACGGCCTCCGCAAGAGGCTGAAGGAATTGCTGGGTCGCCGATGATTACCGCAGACGCACTGCTGATTCGCCGGAGGAAGCTTGCCCGGCTCCGCTCGGGCGGCGACCCGCGCGCCCTGGAGATCTGTTCCGGGTGTGGCGGGCTCTCGCTAGCGCTGCAGACCGCCGGCATCGAGCTCTCCGCTCACATCGAGATCGATCCCGAGGCCGCCGAAAGCTACGCTCTCAATTTTGCCAACGGTCGCGACCTCAAAGGCCCGTGGGCTCAGCCGCGGGACATGCAAAGCATTTCTGCAAAGGAGCTGGTCGCCGAAATCGGGCTCCAGACCTCTGCGGCAGATTCGTTCGAGGTGCTGGCCGCCGGTCTTCCCTGCCAGGCCTTTGCGCGTATCGGCAGGTCGAAGCTGCGCTCCGTATCCGGTGGCAAGGAGGACGCCTTTCAGCAGGACCCGCGCGCATCACTATATCGGCGATTTCTGCAGTACGTCGAGGATACCCAGCCGCTCGTGATCATTATCGAGAACGTGCCGGACATTCTCAACTTCGGCGGCCATAATGTGCCCGAGGAGATCTGCGATTACCTGGAGGGCGTCGGGTATTCGACGGGCTACACGCTGCTCAATGCAGCGTATTTCGGCGTCCCTCAGATCAGGGAGCGACTGTTCATTATCGCTGTCGCCCGCGTCCTCGGAGAAGAGCCCCGTTTCCCCGAACCGACCCACTTCGCCGAGCTGCCGATCGGCTACCAGGGGACGCGCAGCGTGGCGCTCAAGTACGTTGATCGGACCAGCGGGCGCTTCCACGAGCTTCACGCACCGTCGAATGACCTGAAGCCCGCCGTAGGAACAAAGGCGGCGCTGGCAGACCTTCCACGCATAACCGAGCATGTCTCCGACCCGCGAGTCATCCGCCGCCGCAAGCTCACCGACCAACTACCTTATCGCGAGAGCAAGAAGCCCCTGTCGGGATACGCAGGCCTGATGCGAAGCTGGGAAGGCTTCTCCAGCGACACCGGGACCGATGGTCATCTGGTCCGCCTGACTCCGCGCGACTTCCCCATCTTCGAAGCCATGGATCATGGCGACGATTATCCGCAGGCGAGAAAGCTGGCCGAGGAAATGTTCGCGGAGGCCCTGCGCAGAAAGCACCTGACCGGGGTTCACAAGAACTCGGCGACCTACCGTGACCTCCGGGCGGAAATGGTCCCGCCTTACGACCCCGAAAAGTTTCCGAACAAGTGGTGGAAGCTTGATCCCGCGAAGCCGTCGCGCACGCTGACGGCTCATATGGGCAAGGATACCTACTCGCACATCCACTACGACAGCCAGCAATGCCGGACCGTCACAGTCCGTGAAGCCGCGCGCCTCCAGTCATTTCCTGACGGCTTTGTCTTTGCGGGTGCGATGAACGCAGCGTTCCGCCAGATTGGAAACGCGGTGCCTCCGCTGCTCGGTCTTGCGGTTGCGCGCGCCGTGAAGGAGCAGCTCGACCGCGCTGCGCAGTCCGCGGATCAACTCGACGATCGCGAGGTCGCCTGAGGAATGGCACACGAGCGGCCCGTCGAGATCACGCCTTCGGCAGCAGCTCTGGTAGAGTCACTCAGGGGTCTCGGCTATTCGCCGGAAACAGCCATCGCCGACCTGATGGACAACAGCATTGCCGCCAAAGCTGCAAGCATCGAACTCGAACTGGACTGGAACGAGGGCAATCCGCGGGCGGCACTACTGGATGACGGCAACGGCATGGATCGCTCCACGCTCGCCGAAGCTCTGCGCTTCGGTGGCGTCGGGCCTACTTCCACACGTGCGCCGAGCGACCTCGGCAGGTTCGGGCTGGGCCTGAAGACCGCATCGCTGTCCCAGTGCCGACAGCTCACGATCGTCAGCAAGGCAGCCGGCAAGACTTCCGCCCTGATCTTTGACGTAGACGAGATTGCGAAACGCGGTTGGTTCGCGACCGAGCCGGTCTCATTGCCACATCATCCTTTGGCAACAAAACTGCTCCAGCTCGAACACGGTACGCTGGTCCTGTGGGACCGCATGGATTCGCTTGGCGGCCTGTCCGGGCTTGAAAAGGACACCTTCTATCTGCGCCTGCACGACATTCGCGCTCACCTCGGCATGGTGTTTCACCGCTTCCTCGGTGAGGATGCCAAGCGCATTCGCGTCGCTACGAATGGACGACCGGTGAAGGCGTGGGATCCGTTTCAGAGGCATCACGCCTCGGTTATCGAGATGCGTTCCGAGCGCATCCGCTACCGAGGCTCCAGCTTCGAGGTGCAGCCCTACGTTCTTCCCCACAGAGATCGCTTCACCAATGACGCGGAGTACGAAGCCGCAGGCGGTCCCGGCGGCTGGAACGCGCGGCAGGGCTTCTACGTCTATCGTGCCAAGCGCCTGCTTGTGGCCGGAAGCTGGCTTGGACTGGGCGGCGCTCGCGCCTGGACGCGCGATGAATCCAGCAGGCTTGCCCGCATTCAGGTCGACCTGCCGACCGAAATGGATGCCGACTGGCGCATCGATGTCCGCAAATCCCAGGCCCGACCGCCTGGTTCGTTGCGCGCCCGATTAACAGCTATAGCTGAACATTGCCGAGGTCAGGCGCGAGAAGTCTTCGTCTGGCGTGGCCTCGGTCCACGCGCGCGGATGCAGGCCGCAAATGTCGATCCCTTGTGGCTCGCGAGCACAGATCCGAACGGCACGAATTACCGTATCAACCGCAATCATCCTGCGCTTGCCGCGTTCGCCAAGAGCTTGAAGAGCGAGCGCAAGCAGCTCGATGCATTGTTGACACTCATCGAGCAATCGGTCCCCGTCGAAAAAATCTGGCTCGATATCTCCGAAGCCCAGGGAGCCCCCGTCCGCTCGATGGACGATGACCAGATTGAGCAGCTGACGGGCAGCCTGACCGAGCTGGCAAAGCTGCTTCCGGCGACGTTGCCCGTAGCGGAACGGGTTGATCTTCTGCTGCGACACCTGCCCGAGCCGTCTCCTCGGCTGCGCAACCACCTGCTTGAAATTCTGGGAGCAGCGGCATGACCAGCGACATGACTGCGGCGTTGATCGCCATGGCCCGTCAGGTTCTGCAGTTGCGCAAGGATGCTGGAACGGCGGTTGACCGTGGTGCGATTGAACAGGTCGTTCAACTGGTCGCGCCTACAGCCGGCGCCGCCATCGGCCGCTCCTACTCGCCGGATGAAGTCGCGACAGCTATCCGTTCGCTCGAAACCATCTTCGTCGTCGAACAGGGACCATCAATTTCGCTGACCGACCGTGCCCGTCCACCTGAATGGTATGTCGGAGAACACCGCAAACCCGGCCCCTTCATGGAGCGCTACATTCAGAAGCTTGAAGAAAGCGACTGGGCAGATGAATCAGTTCGCCAGCTCCGCGAGAGCACCGCGCGCGTCCTGGAGGTACTTGACGATCCTGCCCGCCCGGGCCCTTGGGACTGGCGTGGTCTTGTCGTCGGCGATGTGCAGTCGGGAAAGACTGCACACTATGCAGGCGTCATCAATCGCGCAGCGGATGCCGGCTATCGTGTCATCGTTGTGCTTGCCGGTATGCACAACGTTCTGCGCTTGCAGACGCAGAAGCGTCTCGACAAGGACTTTCTCGGGTACGATACCGACCCCAAGTCCTTCAGTGCGACGGGCCGGCGCGTTCCCATCGGTGTTGGCAAGATCAATCCTCGTCTCATCGCCGATAGCCTGACCGTCTCCACCCTCGGCGGTGACTTCAGTCAGAAGGTAGCCAATCAGGCCAACTTCGCGCCACTCAGCCAGCCTTGTCTTCTGGTGGTGAAGAAGCAGGGCAAGGTTCTCCAGAACCTCAACCGCTGGATAAAGCGATTGCCGGATGAATCCCGTGCTGCGCCTCTGCTGGTCATTGACGACGAGGCCGACCAAGCCTCCGTCGATACAGGCGACCAGCCGCTGCTTCCAGATGGTACCTTCGACGAGGACTACGATCCCAAGCGCATCAACGGCGAAATCCGCAAGCTGCTGAATGCGTTCGAGCGCTCGGCCTATGTCGCCTATACGGCAACGCCCTTTGCCAACATCCTCATGCACGATGAGCGTCGTGCCAAGGACTTCGGGGCTGATCTGTTCCCCGCTACGTTCATCGTTTCGCTCACTCCACCTGACGACTATTTCGGTCCCGTGGCCGTGTTTGGCACCAATGACGAAGGCGATGATGACGGCCTGCCCCTTATTCGCCACGTCGACCAGACTGGCGAAAACTGGATTCCTGACAAACACGACAAGAGCCACCCTCCGAGGTTCGAGGGCGAAGATGAAATACCCCCAAGCCTTCAGCGCGCGATCGACGCATTTCTGATTGCATGTGCCGCCCGCGCGACGCGCGGCCAGGCACAAGAACACAACTCGATGCTGGTTCACGTCTCTCGCTTTGTCGATGTGCATCGGAGCGTCCATCGGCAGGTCGAAGAATATCTCGCGAGTACCCGCGCCCTCATTTCGGGCGGGGATCGCGAGACCATCGAACGGCTTCACGAGATGTGGGTCGAGGATTTCGAGCCAACGACCGGCCTCGTCGTGCCGACCGTATTCGGCCGGCAGACAACGAGAACAGGATGGCAGCAGGTTCTCGACCGCATGCCCGACAGCTCGGACAAGATTCAGGTCATTCTTGCCAACGGGACGAACAAGAACGACATCGATTACGACAGCTACAAGGAAACCGGCCGGTCAGTCATTGCTGTCGGTGGCGACAAGCTTTCGCGTGGCCTGACGCTTGAAGGGCTAACCGTCAGCTATTTTCTGCGTATTGCCCGGCAATACGACAGCCTGCTGCAGATGGGCCGCTGGTTCGGATACAGGCGCGGCTTCGCCGATGTCTGTCGCCTCTACACAACCCCGGACATGGAAGACTGGTTCAGGCACGTTGCCACGGCCAACAAGGAGCTGCGCTCCGAATTCATCCACATGCAGCAGACCGGCGCGACTCCGAAAGAATACGGCCTGAGGGTCGAGGGCCACAGCATTCTCAACGTGACGGCTCCCGGCAAGCAGCGTTATGCGACGCCGCGCCAGGTGAGCTTCACCGGCGAAGGCAAGATTCAGACGGTCATGTTCCGCGAGAAGGAACAAGTGGAAGCAAATGCTGCAGCGACCGACGCCTTCATTGAAGGGCTTGGCCGAGGAACAGATTCTCCGGTCCGGCCCGGCTCGTCAGGAAAGACCGCCAGAGGAGAGCTCTGGCGCAACGTGCCCGGTCGAAGCGTGGCAGATTTTCTGACGAGCCTGTCGTTTCCCTTGCCCCAGAGTCAGCAGGTCGAAGGCGGCAAGCTTGCACAGTATATTCGGGCGCAGCTGACACAGAACGAACTTACGGAATGGGCTGTCTTCCTGCCCAGTGCTGATGGCAAGGCTGTTGAGGTTGGCGGCCGTCAGATCAAATCGGTCAAGCGCACCCCGAGAGACGACAGAACGGAAGACGACCGATACATCGTCCGCACGATCCTGAGCCCCTTTGATGAGGCAATTGATCTCAGTGAGGAAGAGTTCGGCGACGCCCTCGATGAAAGCAACCGGGAGCGTCAGGCCGTCGGAAAGCCGGCTACCGATCGGCCATCGGGACCCAGTATCCGGGATGTGCGCGGCAGGCGCCCGCAGAATGGTCTCCTGATTGTCTACCCCCTCGACCCCGAGGTCGCCGAGATAGACACTGACCGGCCGGTTATTGGCGTTGTTGTCAGTTTCCCCGACAGCCCTACCGCGAGGCGACGCCTCTTCCTCCAGAACACCGTACGCAGTCGCGAGGAGCAGGAATGAGTCCGGCCTGGACTGAGCTTCTGCGTGAAGCGTGGCAGGAACTCGCCCGACATCCTGCGCAGAGCAGAGCCTACCGGACGCGACGGCTATCCGAAGAATTGCAGCTCGAAGCCCACGCGGCGCTACGCGCTGCGGACGCTGCACCCTGTCTTGTCATCGAAGGAATCGCACCGGCAGAGAACCACTTCGAAGTCGGCGGGATGCGCCTTGGCGTTGTGCGGGACGAACGTGGTCCTCTCCTCGTCCTGTCTCTCGAAGACCGCGACAGGATTGATCTGTTCACGACCGTTTGCGCCGATGCCATCTCCGCAGCGGAAGGCCGTGACCGTCCACTCGGCGTCTTTCTTGACAGGCTTGATGCCTGGCGTCGCTTCCTCCGCGAGCGGAGCAGCGGCCTTTCGCGCGAAGAGACGACGGGCCTGATCGGCGAGCTGATTGTCCTTGAGGAACTGCTCACGCTGGATCACGCAGCGCTGAGCTTCTGGGAAGCGCCCGACGATGGCCTTCACGATTTCCACCGTGAGGGACACGCGCTGGAAGTAAAGAGCAGCCTCGGGCCGTCGTCGCAGGTGCGCATCTCCACCCTCGACCAGCTCGACATAATAGACCTTAGACGCCTTGACCTGCTGCACATCAGGCTGATTGAATCGCCCGGCGGCACAACTTTGGGGAACATCATTACGACTATCATGGCGCGACTGGACGAATCATCCCGCAGAACCTTCGAGAACGCCTTGCTGCGGCGCGGCCTGATGCCGGACGATTCGGCGGCCCGGTCGACTCCGCGTGTGGAGATGAGGAGTATCGATGCCTACCAGGTTGGAGCCGCCTTTCCCCGGCTGGGCAGGGCCAACGTGCCCCAGGCCGTGAGCGAGGCGCAGTACGCGCTCGACGTTCGAGCGCTCACAGCATTTTCGACATCCGCAGCGTCGGTGCTTGAGCAGTTCCGCAGCGGGACCGCCGCATGATGGATGAGGCGGTACAGCGATTCGCGAAAGAGATCGTCAGCGACGTCAACGATGGCCTGAACGAGATTCCTTTCTCCGAGGAAGTCTTCACCCGTCTGATGCTCGAGCGTCTCGAGGATGCCGGGCACCTGGAAGGCACGTTTCCGCTCTTCCAGCAGGGCCGCGTCCGCAACGCGATCTATCGCATTGACGGCTACTCGTTCGACGAGGAACGATCGCGGCTGGAACTGTTTACGACGATCTATCGCGAAGACCTGCCGCCAACACGGATTCCGCAACCCGAGGTGAACCGGGCTTTCGAGCGTGCCATCCGTTTCGTCAACGCCTGCGTCGAAGGTCTCGCAGTCCAGCTCGAACCTTCCAACAGCGACGCCAGCGATCTTGCGCGCCTTATCGAAGCTCAGGCGCGGACGCTCGGAAGCGTCAAGATCACGCTGCTTACCAACGGCCTGGTCGACAAGACGACGGGGTCGACCGACTGGCGCGACCACAAGGTCGAATTTGATACCTACGACATCGTACGGCTGCAGAGAATTCTCGGCGAGGGCGAAACCCGCGCAGACATCGTCGTAGACCTTGAGGCGCTCACGGGCAGTCCCGTTGCCTGTCTCCACGTCCCCAGTCAGGCCGGCGAATACGACGCCTATCTTTCGGTACTGCCGGGTGAAGCTCTTTCGCGCATCTACGACCGCTACGGCGTGCGCCTGCTTGAATTGAACGTGCGCGCTTTTCTCGGCCTGCAGGGCCGGAAGAGCGTCAACGCCGAGCTTCGACGCACCATCGCCGACCAGCCGTCAATGTTCCTGGCCTACAACAATGGTATCGTTGCAACAGTCGATGATCTTGAACTTGTGAACGATGCGGCCGGACGCCCCTCCATCAAATCGCTCAATGGGCTGCAGATCGTCAATGGTGGCCAGACGACCGCCTCGCTTCACCGGGCACGTCGCAAGGACAGTCTGAATCTCGGGAACGTTGCCGTTCCGGTCAAGATCATCAAGGTCGGCGGGGCCGACCTTGGCGAGATGGTTGCTTCCATCTCGCGAGCGGCCAATCGGCAGAATACGGTCCAGCTCGCCGACTTCTCGGCGGGCGATCCCTTCCACCAGCAGGTCGAGACGCTGGCGAACAACACCTGGCTTGATGACGGCAAGGGGCGCTGGTTCTACGAACGTGCCCGAGGCTCCTATACGGCCGCTGAGCAGAAAGCCGCCTACCGCAAATCCGACCAGCAGACATTCCGCGCGCAGACTCCGAAGCAGCGACGCCTCAGCAAGCTTGACGTCGCGCGCTATCTGACCGCCTGGGATGGCCTGCCCTATCGCGTCTGCCTGGGCGGGCAGAAGAACTTCCAGCATTTCATGCAACGGATGAAGGACAGCAATCCGCCGCCAGCCGATACGGTCTGGTTCAAGCGGCTCGTCGCAAAGGCCATTTTCTATCGCGCGGTCGAAAGGAAGATTCGCGCGATGAAGTTTCCCGCGTACGGCGCGCAGATTACGGCCTATGTGGTCTCGGGCCTCGCGCAGAAGACCGGCGGCCGTGTCGACTTCGACCGGTTATGGTCGCGCCAGTCAGTGAGCCCCGAACTTGAAAGACTGGTCGAGACCTGGGCACCTCAGATCGACAGCCTTCTCCGTCAGTCCGCCGGCCAGAAGAACCCCAGCGAGTGGTTCAAGAAGGAAGAGTGCTGGATGGATATCGTCAACAGACTGCCGGCGCTTTCCGAGCCGCTCCCGCCCGAACTCTCATACGCCGCGGCAGATGACGACGGCGGGGCATCCACAGCTCCCGCTCCAGCTCGCGCTCATTCCGTCGCCGACTATGAGCGCATCGAACAGTGCATGACCATCAGTGCGGCTACGTGGCTTGAGGTGGCAGAGCGTGGCCAGAAGGCAGGAGCCGTTCACTGGAAGGTCGCCGCAATCTGCCGAACGCTCGCGAGCTACGCCGCGGGCGGATGGGACAAGAAGCCGTCCGCCAGACAGGCCAAGCCGGCGCTTGAGGCCGTTCAGGCCTGCGTGCGTGCCGGCGTGATAAAAAGTACCGCCGCGCCTGAAGCGGCGGAGATTTCCTAGCCGGCTTTGGGGAATTCCTCGGCAAGCCAGGCCGCGACCGTAGCCGCGTTGCCCTTGCCGTTCCTGCGGAGCAGATCGACAATGTCCGCGGCAGCGACGACGACGATCGGGTGTTCGTCCTCCTTGATTTCCTTGTATGCCTGCAGATCAACCCAGCTCGTCGTCACCAGAACTCCGAATTGCCGGTGCCTGAGCCGGGAAATCAGACGCGACATTTCTCTGACACCGACCGAGTTGGTCGCCGAGTAGCATTTCGCCTCAAGCGCAAAATCGACCAGAATGCCGCTTAGCCCTGTGCCGACGCGAAGCTGGCCGACACCGTCACGTCCGCCATCGCGAGATGGCCGCGTCACGTCGAGCGTTACGACATCGGGCATCATGAAGCGAGTGACCGCTGCCGCGCAGTGTTCGAAAGCGTGCGGGCTGTCTTCGAAATGATCGCGGATGACCTGGACTATCGCCTCGCCTTCCTTGTCGATCGGCAGTTGCTCTACCTTGCTGCGGTATTCCAGAGAGCGTGTCGCCATAAGCGCTTTACGTCGGCCGGTCCTGACCCAGGTCTGCCATGCCTCCGGTGCAGCCGCATCCTCGGGCTGTCCGGCGATCAGACTGTCCAGCCATACGCGGGAAATTGCCGATGCTTTCAGTACCGTGAACCTCGCACGGTAATTCTGGAATCTCTGGCCTACGGCCGTTCTCCAGATAGCGACCAGTTCTTCGGATGAGTCGAGATCGGAGGCGCCTGGTACGGCCAGCCCCAGGAACGTCATGTCGCGCCAAGTGCCGGTGTTGGCAAAAATGAAGACGGGCGGCACTTCACGTCTGCCGTCAACTCCGCCACGTGCCGCTTCGAAAATCTTCTGCAGGATCAAATTGCCGTCGCGCCCGGTGTCATGCAGTTCCCGGCCCGGTTTCTTGTTGTCGCCGTAGTAGGTGAACACGCCGGTTTCGCGGTCGATCGCATCCGGCCAGTCAGGGTCAGACATGCTTGAAGTAAGGACGAGCATATGCAGCCTGCCTGCCACCTTCCCGCGATAGCGAAAGCCCCCCAGGTTGTCGACGCGAAGCAGGCGTGGGAGCGGGTCATCCCCCATATTGCCGCGACGTCCTCCCTGATAGACCGCATCAACGTAAAGATCTGACGTTGCCAGCTGATCGAATGGTATGATCCGCAAAGTGCCCTCCCGGGCAGTAGTGCTTCGTTCCGCTTCTCGACATGATATCCAGAATCTGCCAGCTCCTCTGGGGATTGAGCCATTCTCCAACGGTTTTTGATCATGCAGACCCGCGCCGAACTTCTGCGAGCCATTCGAAAGCTCCCCGCCCGACCACCGCTGTTTCCCAGGTCCCAGAAGGAAAACTGGATTGCCTGGCTTCTCGGCTACGAGGAATTTCCCCGTAAAAATCCCGATCGCAATGCCCAGGTCGTCTACAATGCGCTCAACAACGCCAATTACATCATCTGGCTGGGCGCGGCAGCCGGCGTCGACCCGACGCTCGTCAAACGCGCCATCCAGCGCGTCGCTCAGCAGAAGAAAAGGGAAACTCAGGCCGCCGCTGCACGCGCCGTTCTTCACTGGGCGCTGGTTGCCAGACATCTGCAGGAGAGATCGGCGCAGAAGCATTTTGTTGCGTATCACAACAGCGAGGAATTAGGCCCCTATTTCAAGAACGCCGCGGACAGACAGGCCAAGCACGGCAGTTTTTTCACTGCGAAGCCGTTTCGAGCGGAGACGCTGGCCGGTCAATATCTCTGGGTGTTCGAGGGAAGCGGCTCGCCAAGACGATATCAACTGGTCAGCCACGGCACCATCTCAAGCGTGAAGAAGGTGGTCCGACCCTCTTGGTACTGGAAGCCCGGCCGCCGGTTCGGAACGCGTCTCCAGTTCGTCGTTGATACAGGCGGCGACCCGATAGAAGTCACTAGCATGCCATGGTTCAAGAAGCTGCTGCGTCAGCAGCAATTCTTTCGCAACGGACTGAATTCGACATCCGACCAGAAGTTCATCGCGGCCTTGAGGAGTCTCGGAGATGCCACGGATGATGATGTCAATGCCGATATAAGCCGGATTCGCTCCGATCCTACGGTCAAAACCGAAACCACGCGCAAAGCGCTAATCGATGCGCGCCTGGGCATGGGCGATTTCCGCGCTGCGCTCGCCCGACGATGGAAGAATCGGTGCGCTGTGACTGGTTGCGACATCTCGGAAATACTCCGCGCGTCGCATATGAAGCCGTGGGCGGACAGCAGCAACAAGGAGCGACTCGATCCGGCAAATGGGTTTCTGCTTGCCGCCCACATTGACGCGCTTTTCGACGGAGGACTGATTTCCTTTAGCAATGCCGGAACAATGCTGCTCTCGTCCAGCCTCAGTTCGAAGGATTGTACGTTGCTTCGCTTGCCGGCCCGACTTCGATCAGACCTGTCCTCGTCGGAAAAGCGGTTTCTTGATTACCATCGCCGAACAACATTCAGGAAATAGGCCGAAGCCTCAAGCCAACGTGAGCCGACCTGCGATTTATTATATTTTCGATCCAAAAAACCTTTGGTGGTGTAAGTTCGTTTGTCTAGCGGCCCATACCCGCGTGAAAACTTCAGGCAAGCAACGCGCGCGGGCTCGACGTACATCTTGCGCTGATGGGACATGTGCTTCTTCTTTGGCGATCTCCGTACGACTGACGGTGATATAGGCCGTTTTTGACATTCTCTCCGCCATATACGCCAAAAAGCCTTTACCCATCAGCGCTCTTCGTAGCTGCTTGTTCCTGAGCTCATATCCTTGCCCATACTTTACCGCCGCTTCAAGTCACACTGAATCTCGGCGCCGTTCTGTTCGATCGCGGCATAGCCTTGTGTGGCCGTACAGAAGTCAAAAGAAGCACCATCCTTTTCCGCATGCCAACCAAATTTGGCGCAATCGGGATTTTCCTTAATTTTGTAGGTAGCCCCTTTCCATTCGAGGGTGCTTTGTGTGTCGTCCACCTTTAATGGAGAAGGTTTCCCGTGGTCCTTGCAAACATAGTTGTAGATGTATGCCTTTGCGGAGGCGGTCGACAGCGCGACGAGCGTCGCGATAATAATCCATTTCATATGTTTGCATCCCGTCGCGGATTGATGGATCTCGCTTCTGCAGATGGCCCATGGCGCCGACCTGAATGCTCGCTTCTGCGAAGAGCAGTCACTCGGAGCAGTAGTCCGGCATATTCTTGAGCTTATTGACCGCGATGGGGTTTCCTTCGAGGGCCTGTCTGACCAGCGTGGCGCAACGCGAGGCGGGCATCTTGACATAGAAGGCCGCCGCATTGTCGGCGCACGCGTTGCACATGCCAAGATCGAGAAGCCTAAGTTCGACATCGTGTTGCCGAAGAACTTCTAGCGGAACTTTGGAGCGGATCAAGTCGAGGCCGTAGGAGACCTCTGTCTCATCAACGGATTGAGGTTTGCTTTTGTCGATCGTGCAGTTGGTGAGATGTAGCGCTTCCGCTGGATAACAGCCGCCACCATGTGAGCAGAACGAGGCGGCGCCCGTCTTTCTGTTCACGTTGTATTGGGTAATAGCGTCGATGACCTCGCCGGTCTTGAGAGGATAAGGGAAATCATCGGTTTTCGCGGTCGAGTGCAATGCGATAGCTTCACAAATGTTATCAGTCGCATTTGCTGCGGTGGATGCAAGCAGAGCGGCCAGAAGAATTACAAGCGAAGTTTTCATTCTATTCTCGATACAACGTGTTCCAATAACAAAGGGGGCACGCGGCTTCACTCGGCAAGCTTGCCGATACATAGTTCAAGCGATGCGTCGGTCCGTCGATAGCATTGCCATCCGTCATTATGGTCTCCCCTTGACGCCGGGCGATGGTCAAGGAGGAATTTATGTCCTTCCTCGCCGTCTATGGGCCCCTCCAGGGCGTACCGCTGTCAATCGGCTCCCAAATTTGACCCCTCATCGGCTTCCAATTTTGACCCCTTCGTGCGACGGGGTTTGGCGGTAGCGCTCGTCTCGTCGGAGCTGGCCGGGATTGCGGAGGCGAGACGAGCG